>PPCM01000155.1_pt1 | contig 100801 bp, 89 predicted proteins | sample 1555541 | NCBI WGS metagenome assembly PPCM01 (sample SAMN05284479, study PRJNA326546) | Marine sediment metagenome, whole genome shotgun sequencing project. | isolation source: marine sediment | place: Germany: Wadden Sea | collected 2012-09-05
TCCTTAGAAAGGAGGTGATCCAGCCGCACCTTCCGATACGGCTACCTTGTTACGACTTCACCCTAGTCATTGGTTTCACCTTCGACAGCTTCCTCCTTACGGTTGGATCACTGGCTTCGGGCGCCCCCAACTTCCATGGTGTGACGGGCGGTGTGTACAAGACCCGGGAACGCATTCACCGCGGCATTCTGATCCACGATTACTAGCAACTCCAACTTCATGTGGGCGAGTTGCAGCCCACAATCCGAACTGAGATCGGCTTTAGAGGATTCGTTCCAGGTTACCCTTTCACTGCCTGTTGTACCGACCATTGTAGCACGTGTGTAGCCCAAATCATAAGGGGCATGATGATTTGACGTCATCCCCACCTTCCTCCGGTTTATCACCGGCAGTCTCTCTAGAGGGTCCAACATTACTTGATGACAACTAAAGACAAGGGTTGCGCTCGTTGCGGGACTTAACCCAACATCTCACGACACGAGCTGACGACAACCATGCACCACCTGTCACTCACGCCCCGAAGGGAGATCATGGTTAAATGATGGTCATGAGGATGTCAAGACTTGGTAAGGTTCTTCGCGTTGCTTCGAATTAAACCACATGCTCCGCTGCTTGTGCGGGTCCCCGTCAATTCCTTTGAGTTTCACACTTGCGTGCGTACTCCCCAGGCGGAATACTTAATGCGTTAGCTGCGGCACCGAGGTTCGACCCCCGACACCTAGTATTCATCGTTTACGGCGTGGACTACCAGGGTATCTAATCCTGTTCGCTCCCCACGCTTTCGTACCTCAGCGTCAGTATCAGTCCAGTAAGTCGCCTTCGCCACTGGTGTTCCTCCTAATATCTACGAATTTCACCTCTACACTAGGAATTCCACTTTCCTCTCCTGCACTCAAGTTTGACAGTTTCAAAAGCTTACATTGGTTGAGCCAATGCCTTTCACTTCTGACTTGTCAAACCACCTACGCACCCTTTACGCCCAGTGATTCCGGATAACGCTTGCCCCCTACGTATTACCGCGGCTGCTGGCACGTAGTTAGCCGGGGCTTCCTCCTTAGGTACCGTCATTGATTCTTCCCTTAGGACAGAGCTTTACGACCCGAAGGCCTTCATCGCTCACGCGGCGTTGCTGCATCAGGCTTGCGCCCATTGTGCAATATTCCCCACTGCTGCCTCCCGTAGGAGTCTGGACCGTGTCTCAGTTCCAGTGTGGCCGATCACCCTCTCAGGTCGGCTACTGATCGTCGCCTTGGTAAGCCGTTACCTTACCAACTAGCTAATCAGACGCGGGTCCATCCCATACCGATAAATCTTTGACATTCGAATCATGCGATTCAAATGTGTTATCAGGTATTAATCATCGTTTCCAATGGCTATCCCTGTGTATGGGGCAGGTTACCCACGCGTTACTCACCCGTCCGCCGCTTTCCAGTTAATCTATCATCCGAAGAATCTATCATAACCTTCTCGCTCGACTTGCATGTGTTAGGCACGCCGCCAGCGTTCATCCTGAGCCAGGATCAAACTCTTAAATAAAAGTTTTTCCTATTTTGACCAACTGCCGAAACAGCCAATCCACTCAAAACAAAATTTCACTAACTTTGTTGTTTGCGTTTGTTATCTTTAATTTCACTTTACGCTTAGGAATTTCAGGAAACATAAGTTATGTTTCTTGTATTTCTATTAACGTTTGTGTTAATTTTAATTCTTACACTATTCAATTTTCAATGTCCAGTTTTTCGACTTTGTCAACCGCTGTGTCTCAGCTGACGACTCATTTATAATACCATGAATCGTTTGTTGAAGTCAATACTTTTTTTAACTTTTTTACTAAGTTTTTTTACATTCCATCAATATATGGTTAACATAATTTTAATGAAATAAAAACTGGTCGGGGTGGCAGGATTTGAACCCGCGACCCTTTGGTCCCAAACCAAATGCGCTACCAAACTGCGCTACACCCCGATACCTTTGTGGGCCAGTTCTTACTGACAAAATCTATTATATACGAGTTTACACTATGTCGTCAATACTTTTTTACATTTTTTTTATCACAACATCAATATTTCGCTATATAATTTTTTCTTTCTTATATAAGGGGAATTATCTGAATTGAACAACTTTCTTTTATAAGTGTCTGAGATGCAAAAATGAGGCTATCAAGGCCTAAATCCAGACCAAATTTCGAAAAAAAATTATTAATCTTTTTCTGATTTACCCCATATTAATACGTTTATTCATGATAGGATTTGTTATTTTCAACTTATATTACTCTTTAATATTCTTTTCCCATTCATTAGGCGATCATATTCTATAGAGTAAAATGATTTTGCTCCTCTAAATAGACTTCTCCTTGAGACCTCGAGAATAGCAAAGAATATTCGCACCTCATATTCTTCTGCTCGTTTGCTCGCTTAATACAGAACTATAAAATCCCCAAGACATGAGAAACTTCATTCTCATGTCTTGGGGATTTTATAGTTCTGTGCTATTCTCACTTATTCACGAATAAAAAAACAACAATCATATAGATTGTTGTCTTTTTGTCAATGTGGTCGGGGTGGCAGGATTTGAACCCGCGACCCTTTGGTCCCAAACCAAATGCGCTACCAAACTGCGCTACACCCCGATTGTAAGTATGTCAGATCTCTCTGACAACACTTATTTTACTCCTCAAAATCGATCTCGTCAACTGTTTTTTGATATTTTTTTAACCTAACACTAAAATTTCTCCAACGATCTTTTCACCAACCTCAAGAAAACCATATGTTTTTTCATGATGACCCCTTGGATGTGTGATGCTACCTGGATTCATGACCAGTATACCCTCTTCTATAAAGCGGGTTGCAACATGAGTGTGACCAAAGAGTACAACATCTGCATGCATCTCAAGACCTTTGTAAAATATCTTTTGATAATTCCATTTAACATCATATCGATGGCCATGAGTGATAAAAATCTTTTTATCACCCACCTCCAACAATCGGTCTTCAGGTAATATGCTATGAAAGTCACAATTGCCCTTTACACCGATTACTTCTATACCTAAACGTTCTTTTATAATGTCGCCATCTTCTGTATAGTCTCCTAAGTGGATGACGAAATCAAGTGGTTTCATTTGCTCCAAAGCTATTACCGCATCATTTACGTTACCATGGGTATCGCTAACGATGCCAATTCGTTTAGTATTCATCCTTACCTCTTTAACAGTTCCGATTTCAAGATTTCCAGTGCTGCCGCACGGTGACTCGATTGACTTTTTTCATCGTCGTTCATCTCTGCATAAGTTTTGTTCAGTCCATCAACAATAAACAGTGGATCATATCCAAATCCATTTGTTCCTTGACGCTCAAATCCAATATGACCTTTTACTTCACCTCTAGCGACAATTTTCTCGCCAGAAGACAATAGATAGGTAATCACCGTAACAAAGGTCGCCGTACGCTTTTCATACGGTAGGCCCTTTAAGGCTTCTAGTAATTTATCGTTATTGGCCTCATTGTCACAAGGTTCGCCTGCGTAGCGTGCAGAATAAACACCTGGCGCACCATCTAACGCATCTACCATCAAGCCCGAATCATCAGCTAAGGTAATTTCTGCACGTAGAGTATCCATCACTGCTTCAGCCTTGATTAACGAGTTGGCTTCAAAGGTTGTGCCATTTTCCTCGACATCCCCTTCAAATCCTGCATCCTTCATTGTTACAAGTTCAATATCAAAATCCTTTAAAATCAATCCTATTTCATGCACCTTATGGGCATTGCCCGATGCCAACACTGCTTTTATCATTTTTATCTCCTATTTCAATATATCTTTTTGATGGTCGATCAATTGACGGATCCCTTCTTCTCCAAGGTCTAGCAATCGATATAATTCATCTTTAGAAAACGGCGCTTCTTCACCAGTTCCCTGTACTTCGATAAATTTACCACTTTCAGTCATAATTAGGTTCATATCCACATGGGCAGACGAATCCTCCTGATAACACAAATCCAGCAGCGCTTCACCATTTTTAATACCGACACTGACAGCCGCAACGAACTCCTTGATTGGATTTTCTTTAACCAGACCCTGTTCCATCAGTTTGTTTACTGCGATTGAAAGAGCCACAAATCCACCCGTTATAGAGGCAGTTCTAGTGCCACCATCTGCCTGGATAACATCACAGTCAATCCAAATTGTACGTTCCCCTAATTTATCAAGGGCGATTACCGAACGTAGTGAACGGCCAATCAATCGTTGAATTTCCATCGTACGGCCATCAATCTTGCCCCTCGATGCATCTCTTTGCTTTCTGAAATGTGTTGAGCCTGGCAGCATTGAATATTCAGCCGTCACCCAACCACTATCCGATCCCTTAAGGAAAGGTGGTACCTTCTCTTCTACTGACGCCGTACAAATAACTTTTGTGTTACCCATTTCTATTAAAACTGATCCACTTGGATGTATAATAAAATCTTTTGTCATTTTTACTGGGCGAAGTGCATTAAGCGCCCTCTTATCTATTCTTTCCATTTGTTGCCTCCTAATTTCTTTATGTACTCATTATAATAAAAACTTTGACAAAAAAGAAGACGGGTTTCATCCCCGTCACAAATTTCTACTTCTTTTTAATGAGCATCAGCGCAACATCATCTTCAAATCGACTGTCTTCTTCTCTATTTATCAACATATGGAAGAACCAATACATGTTCTCGAGATATTGTTCTTCATCCCCATTCATCAAATGGGCATTTTTTTGCATATACTCATGAACCAAATGCCAATTGATAAAATCACCGCTCTTACCATTGCAAAAAATACCATCTGTATAAAGCAACAACACATCATCTTTGTGAATCGTCATCGAATGTTCCTCATAGGCAATATCCTCAAAAGCGCCGACCAACGGCCCACTTTCTTCTATTAGAACAATTTTTTCGACATCGTTTCGATATAGGACGGGATAAGGTTGCCCCGCATTTGAAAAACTAAGTATATCCTTCTTGATGCAACCGACAAACCCCGTAAAGGTCGTGTAGTTATTGGTGATCATGCCACTGTAATCCATAAATTCAAAAATGTTGTTATTGATATGGGTCAATACACTCCCCGGCGTCATATCCTCGTGCTGCAAACTTGTCCTAAACAATATTTTTACCATTGACGACGCCATACTCGCAGCAATGCCATGTCCTGTAACATCCGCAATCATAAACCACGTAATTCCATCAATTTCAACACAGTCGAAAAAATCACCCCCGATTCCGATACTCGGTTCAAATTTAATAAATAAATCCACATCGTGTAGATTTTTTGATTTTGGCAACATCACTTCCTGAAACAAGGTTGCGTGTTCTATTTCATTAACGGTCATTTCGTTATACCGTCTGATGATTTTTTGCTGTTCATACATTTGGATCGAGTTTCTTACCTTTAGCGGCAAAATGATTTCCATGTCATCAAAAGATAAGGGTTTTGTGAAATAATCACTTGCACCAGCTTTAAGCGTTTCCTCAATGCTACCGATTTCATGAATCGCCGAATTGACAATGATCGGTATATCCGAAAAATGCTCATCATTCTTAAGATATTTTAAAACCTTGTAACCATCCATTACTGGCATGATTAAATCTAGAATAATTAGATCCACTTCATTGTCCTTTAACAGGTCAATAACCTCCACGCCATTGGCAGCTTCTAAAAATTCTAGATGGTCAACCTTTTTATTCAACACGTCCATCATCAAAGTTCTGTTCATTCTAACATCATCTGCAACTATTACTTTATATGTCATAGGAACACTCCCATTACTCATCTAATTCGAAAAAATCCTCCAGTTTCATCAGTTTAAAGAGTTGTTTAATATCATTACTACAATGGGTCACTTTAAAGCTTTTCCCTTCTCTGGTAACACTTTTATAAAGATTGATAATAAACGTTACACCAACTGAATCAATGTTGTCAACAGTATTCATATCCAAGATTATTTCCGAAACATCCTCAAACTCATCGAGATAATCCATCAATTTCATATTAAGGGTTTTAACATTGCTTGCAATCAAATCTCTTTCAAGAACAAGATTCATTACTTCCTCTTCTACTCTTCTAATCATAGTCCCCTCCTATTTCACTCGGTTCAAATTTAAAGATATCTCAACACAACTGCCATCCATTAAAACATCAAACTCGAAATTTTTAATAACTTCATACCCCCTGTTCCTTTCCCTCAATACAAAATCGTTGATTCCATGTAAGGTTCTGTCAATGCCCTTACCTTCATCTTGTACGTCGAAAAACAAAACAGAGCCCTCATAGCGGATGGTTAACACCACTTTCTTCGTACGATCAAATCCATTGCCATGTTCCACGGCGTTATTAAGAATTTCACGCAACATAAAATTTATGCGAAACTCTGCCCTGTCAAATCTTCTGATATTTAGTTCACGCAAAGCGTTGATAGCATCCTTGACAACTTCATCAACCTCTGCAAAACTCGAATAAAATTCTTTAGCGTATATCTGCATCTTAACCTCCTCGTATGAGATAATTCATTTATACCCTTAGAATATACCTTCTAACGAATGCCTAGCAAAAAAATGACTTGCACTGTTACATGCAAGTCATTCTCTTATTTCAACTATATTATTTTAAAATTTGCAACAGTCCATCTCTGATACCGTTTGTAATGCTGTCCATATAAGCTGGGTTCATTAATCGTGCTTCTTCCTCTGCATTTGTAAGGAAGCCCATTTCTACAATTACAGATGGCATTTTAGTTTCTCTTGTCACCACTAGATTTGGACGTTCAACAATTCCTCTATCCACAGCACCTGTATAAGCGATCAGTTTCTTTTGAATTTCTCTCGCCAACTCACGTTTGAGACTATAGCCTGCCTCAGGATAGTAAAGATTTTCTATACCCGTCGCTGCTTTATTCGTCGCGGCATTGGCATGAATACTGATAAACGCCTCTGCATTCAGGTCGTTTGCAATTTGAGGTCTGTTGTATAAACCAACGTACTTGTTGCTTTCCCTTGTCATGTACACGTTGAATCCAAGACCTTCTAGCTTCTTCTTTAATTCTTTCGCTGCAATAAGGTTGATCTCAGCTTCAGTAATATTGTCACCATGGGCACCAGGATCTTTCCCACCGTGACCAGGGTCAATGACAATCAATCGACCACGGTAAATCGAATTCTTAAGATCATTGTTCAGGAATGTAAAGCTTAAGGCATCCGTCTTCTTGCTTTCCGTCTGATCAAAAACTTCCGTTCCTTTTGATAAGACGAATTTGATTACATAATCCCTTGCACTTGATTGCTTGTCAATGGTAATCAGATCAACGATGTTGTCATCAATATCAATATCCAAGTTATCTAGTGCAATTGCCGTCTTAGGAATTTTCAGTGTCATTTCTCTGGTTGTACTGTTGTAATTTGTGGTATAAGTACTCGCCACATTTAAGTTAATCCCTAGACTCGCCCAATCTATATCCTGCTTAGCATAATTGAAGCCATCCAAAGGATTCCCTGAGACATAAACATAAATCTTATCATCTATTGCTTCTACATAAACATCATCTGTCGAAACATTCGTTCCGAGGGTTATAACCACCCTTGTAATGACATCATCAGGTTCATACTCGCCAGATGGCGAAAACTGCATGTAGTTAATCGCATTGATCTCACTACCGTCTGGGAATAAGATACCGCTACGACCATCATTCTTACGTAATTTAGAGTTTATAACATCGACAATCACTTTATTGCTTAAAGGTGTCACATTATACGCCGGTTCTTCACCTGTTTCTATTACGACCGTCTTGGCACTGTAAATATCTTCAGTTCCAATTTCCCAAACAGAGTTGATCAGTTGTAGTACCAGTTCCCCTGTTCTGTAATCGTACCAAACGTCATATTCCTTTTTCATATTCAAGTCTACATCAACACGAATTTTGTATGGCTGGGTATCCGATTGAAATGCTTGAATCTTTGCGATTTCAAATCCGCCAACGTCATCAACATATAGACCTTGTTCGTTAACGAGCATTGGATCTATATCGAATTTAACATTCTGCAATTCCAATACAATTTTGTCTTTACCACCGATACTACTTCCTTCAACAAAATAATGACTCGCATCTACTTCACCAGTTGTCTTGAATCTCACCTCTTGAAATTTAGCAGTCCAATCATATGATATCGACTGTAAATCCTGTTGTGGTTTGTTGATATATACTGTCCTTGTATTATTCTCCCAAAATATTTCCAGTCCAAAAGTATCTTCTAGGAAACGCACTGGTACAAGTGCACGATAGGTCCCATCAAAGGCAAGTAACTTTGGTGGTACATTGTCAGGCAATTGATGCGCAACCCCATTGACATATGCTATGGAACTATCCATTTTTAGAACCACACGTTTTGTTTTGTACTGAAGCGTCGCTTCCATCGTCGACCAGTCAAAACTCATCTCACCGCCTAATTTGGACGTGATAAAATTAACAGGCACCATTGCCCTTGCTACATTTCCATCGACGTACAATATCCCCGGCACATCTTTAGTTACCAGCTCATCGCCACCCATTACCATATTAATCTTTGCATAAGTTTTACTTGACTTTGTCGTATAATCCACTAACTCGACAGTCGTTGCTTCATAATTCTTTCCCGCAAAAGCAACAGGTAGTATGCCGACTATTATAGTTAATACTATCAATAAACTAATTATTTTTTTCATATACAAACGCCCCTCCATATCTTTTTTGCGAGTAAACAAAACATATCTTATATAATTATTACCACGTAGACTCGCTTCTTTCAACGTATATAACTCAATTGTAACTATATTTTAACGCATTTGTATTATTGTGACGATTATATTACTTTATAGAGTTCATCAGAAGATGGCTCTGGTATTTGTCGTTCCTGGCCTGTCTCATCACAAAAAAGAATATTTTCATCTGTCAATACACCAATTTCAAAACATGGAATGCCATTCTGTTCTAGCAAGACCATCAGTTCCTCCGACTTCTCAGGAGCTACAGTAATGACCATCGAGCCGCTGGAGATCAGCTGATAGGGACTGATTTCAAAATGCATACATATTTTTCGCGTCACAGGGGCTACCGGCAGACGATTAATATCTATCAAACAGCCATGCCCTGACGCAATGCAACCTTCCCAAAGCGCACCAAAGATGCCCCCCTCTGTAACGTCATGCATTGACGTTACACCAAATGCCCCCGCGATACGCCCTTCTTTATAGACACTGATTTTATCCATCATATGCTGAGCTTCTTCTAGTTCTTCTGGCATCAACACACCTGATAACTCTTCTGCCTTTTCAAAAGCGATTATACCCGTCCCTTCAATACCAATTCCTTTTGTAATGATAATTTTATCACCAACGTGCCCACTACCAGTGGCAACGATACGCTCAAGCTTTTCTTTTCCAACGGCCGTTGCAGATACAACAATCTGATTGACTGCTTTTGTCACTTCCGTATGACCACCTACTATTTCAACATTCATTTTTTTCGCTTCTTCAGAGGCCTGAGCCATTATCGCCATTAGATCCTCAAGGGGTGTTCCTTCCGGCGCCAATATGGTCAACATCAGGCCAATTATATCGCCGCCGCTGGAAGCAATGTCATTACAGTTAATGTGAACTGCTAATTTCCCGACTTCACTTGCACTACCCGTAATAGGATCTGTCGATAATATACAGCCTTCATCACCAAATTTGATCACACTGCAATCTTCACCAACCTTAGGGCGAATGATAACTTCCTCACGCCTAGCGCCTGTGTGGCCATTTATCAATCTATGTAAATCATTTGTGTTTAACTTTCCAACTTTCATTTGAACTTCCTCTCCTTCTCATACTTCCCCCATTATTATACATGAATGATTGTTGTCTGAACACAATTAAAACAGCCGCGCCTACAAATAATACTCAGCACCAACCATCGAGGTCAGATGCCCTCTTAGGCAGGTCCAGTAGGACGCATGGACAAAAAAAGAACTACATCGTTAACGATGTAGTTCTCAATGTTATCAATTCATTTAAACGATTACTTACTCTGCTGAAACCATTTCACTTCTTCCGAAGTAGAATGTCCCTCTTGTTGTCTTTTCCCAACCAGCTACTGTTTCACCAATCATTTGTGGATCTGTGTAGTAATAAACCGGCATCACAACATAGCTTTCCGATAATAACTTATCTGCTTCATAAAGCATTTCAAAACGTTCTTGACCCTTTGCACTCTTTGATGTTTCTAATAATGCATCGTAAGTCTCGCTTGACCATCCTGGATAGTTGTTAGAGTTACCTGTAACAAACATGCCAAGGTATGTCGTTGGATCCGAGTAGTCTCCTACCCAACCAGAAATACAGATTTCGTAGTTGCCTTGTCTTCTCGTATCTTGGAATACTGCCCACTCTTGGTTTGCTAATGTTACGTTGATACCAAGGTTTTGCTTCCACATTTCTTGAATTGCTTCTGCGATATTCTTGTGTCCCTCTGATGTGTTGTACATGATTTCAAAAGTAGGGAATCCTTCTCCGTTCGGATATCCAGCTTCTGTTAATAAGGCACGCGCTTCTTCAACTTTAGCTGTTGGTTCAATATCATAATTTCCTGATACTTGGTTGAACACATCCCCATTGGCGTCTAAATGTCCACCTGGAATTAATGAATGTGCAGGTACTTGACCAGCCTTTGTTACTGTTTCAACAATTGCTTGTCTATCGATCGCAAGAGACAGAGCCTTTCTTACCATTACGTCATCAAGTGGCTTTACATTTAAATTGAACGAGTAGTAGTAAGTTGCATCTTTAGGAAGAATCATAAATGATGGATCTTCCGCTAATAATCTTGGGATTTCCGCACTTGGCATATCGTCAAGTACTTGGATTTGACCTGATTCGAATCCTGTTAACGCAGTTGCTTGATCTACAATCATCAATACTTCGATTGTTGTTAATTTTACTTCGTCTTTCTTCCAGTAGAATTCATTTGGTTCAAGAATCATTCTATCACCTGTTTTGAAAGATGTAAGCTTGAAAGGACCATTTGAAACTGCTGTTTCTGGATTTGATGCCCATGAACCTTCTTCACTTGCAGCAACCATATCTTCTCTTACTGGGAAGAATGTATAGAACGCTGTTAATCCAACGAAGTAAGGTGTTGGTGAAGATAATTTAACTTCAAAAGTCTTTTCATCTACAGCTGTCCATGAGTCTACATTCGCCGCATCAAAAATCCATGCGTATTCTGATGCAGTTTCAGGATTAACCACTCTGCTCCATGCGTACTCGAAATCATTAGCAGTTAAAGCTTGCCCATCAGACCACATTGCATCTTCTCTAATAACAAATGTGTATGTTAGGCCATCTTCACTTACTGTATAGCTTTCTGCCATACCAGGCTCATATTTGCCATCGATTTCTCTCATTAATCCTTCAAACATATTGTTTGTAATATGACCACCATCTGTTGCGCCATTTAAACCTGGGTCGATTGTCTTAGGATCCGATCCTAAGTTCCATACCAATGTTTGCTCAACTTCCGATACTACAGTTTCTTCTGTCGTAGTTGCTTCTCCTGTTTGCTCTTCAGCTGCTGCATTACCACCACAACCTGCAAATGCAAATGTCACTAGTGCCATCACAAGAAACAACGCTATTCTTCTCTTTGTCAATTGAATTCCCTCCATCACTTGTTTATGTACTTTTATCAGGCAAATGCGCCTTAATAATTAATGTAAGTTCAATATAGTATAGTGAATTATTAAATGCAATTACGAAGCCGTAACAGGTGAAACCACTTATATTCAGAATCTTTTTACACATTCTGGATTCTTTCTGGTATTGTCACACAATAAGGGAAGTATACAAAAAAAGTTTTACATCTTTTATGATTACTACGCTTTTTTGTTACCAATCTTTAGTTTGTATGAAGTTGAAGCAATAGAGTTATTAAATTATATTATTATTCTTTATTGTTAATATTTATGCTTCTGAAGCGTCGTGGAGATATTGTCAGGGCTTTATATTGTGTGATTTCCAGGGAAATACGATGGATTTATTTGCGCGATATAAACGAATGGCCATGCATGCTGGTCATGCATCGGCTCGCTTTGCTTACATTCTGTAATATAAAGATCCTTAGGGCGGCACGAATAGCCATGCATGCTGGCGCATGCATCGGCTCGCTTTGCTTATATTCTGTAATATAAAGATCCTTAGGGCGGTACGAATAGCCATGCATGCTGGCGCATGCATCGGCTCGCTTTGCGAGCCTAATACCCTAGAAAGTCAGTAGACCAGCATGAGAGCGCGCTCTCATGCTGGTCTACTGACTTTCTAGGGTGCTATTCTTGTTTTTCACGAAAAAAATAGAGAGCATCCGAAGACACTCTCTAATTTAAGGATTAATTTGTTTATATTGCGCTTATTCAGCTGCTACCATGTTCGCTCTACCAAAGTAGAATGTTGAACGAGTAGTCTTTTCCCAATTTTGTACTGTATCACTTACCATTTGTGGGTCAGTGTAGTAGTAGATTGGCATTACAGCGTAGCTTTCGCCTAATAACTGATCTGCTTTGTAAAGCAATTCAAATCTTTCTTGACCAGCAGCTGTCTTTGATTCTTCTAATAAAGTTGCATACTCCTCGTTATCCCATTGAGAGTAGTTGTTTGTTCCACCTGGCATTAACATACCAAGGTAAGTCATTGGATCCGAGTAGTCACCAACCCAACCAGCTCTAGCGATTTGGAAGTTATGCTCAATTCTTGATGTTTGGAATACTGCCCATTCTTGGTTAGTAAGTGTTACATCAATACCTAAGTTTTGCTTCCACATTTCTTGAATCGCTTCAGCAATATTCTTATGACCTTCTGATGTGTTGTACATGATTTCTAAATTAGGGAAACCTTCACCATTAGGGTAACCAGCTTCAGCTAATAACGCTTGTGCTTCTTCCGCCTTAGCAGTAGGAGCGATATCGTAAGTACCTGATACTTCGTTGAACACATCGCCATTAGCGTCTAAGTGACCACCTGGGATTAACGAGTGAGCAGGAATTTGACCCGCTTTAGTTACAGTTTCAACGATAGCAGTTCTATCAATCGATAATGATAATGCTTTTCTAACTCTAACATCATTCATTGGCTCAACTTGAGTGTTGAATGCGTAGTAGTAAGTCGCATCGTTTGGAAGAATCATGAATGTTGGATCTTCCGCTAATAATCTTGGAATTTCAGCACTTGGCATATCGTCAAGAATTTGAATTTGACCAGATTCGTAACCAGTTAATGCAGTTGCTTGATCTACAATCATTAATGCTTCAATTTTACTTAACTTAACTTCTTCTGCTCTCCAGTAGTATTCATTTGGCTCAAGAACAATTCTGTCACCAGTCTTGAATGAAGTTACTTTGAAAGGACCGTTTGATACTGCAGTTTCTGGGTTCGTTGCCCAAGCACCTTCAGCAGCAGTTTCTACCATGTCTTGTCTTACTGGGAAGAATGTGTAGAATGCAGTTAAACCAACAAAGTAAGGTGTTGGAGATGCTAATTTAACTTCGAAAGTCTTTTCGTCAATTGCTTTCCAAGACTGAACGTTAACTTCATCGAAAATCCATGCATACTCAGATGCAGTTTCAGGATTTACAACTCTGCTCCACGCATATTCAAAGTCGTTAGCTGTAACCGGCTTACCATCAGACCACTTCACACCTTCTCTGATTGTGAATGTGTAAGTCATGCCGTCTTCACTAATTGTATAACTTTCAGCCATAGCTGGCTCTAATTTACCATCGATTTCTCTCATAAGACCTTCGAATGTATTGTTAGTCACGTGGCCACCATCAGTAGCTGCGTTTAAACCTGGGTCGATTGTCTTAGGGTCAGAACCTAAGTTCCAAATTAATGTTTGTTCTACGTCACTTGCTTCAGTAGATGTTTCTGTTGTCGCTTCTGTACCTTCACTTGTTGGCTCTTCAGTTGCAGGTGCACTTCCGCCACATCCAGCGAATGCTAAAACAACTAATGCAAATACAAGGAAAAGTGATACTCTTCTTTTAGTCAATTTAAATCCCCTCCATCTTTCTTTCCATTACTTACTTTTTTAAAGACGCTCATTAACGTCTTCGTAATGTCGTAACCTAAATATAGTACAGGGAAATATTAAATGCAATTACGAAGATTTAACACTTTTCGCACCACATTTTCTGAAAATTCCTTTATTGAATTTTCTGTCAATTTATCATTTTGTAATCCTCCACCAATCCATTGGAAATACAAGGTTTGAGTTGTCAGTGGTGGTGATTGCGGACCATTAAAAAACGCACAATGTTAAATACGGGTAATATTCATATTACTTTTTATTATTATAATCTTGCACTTATATTTATTTGGCATAAAATATATTTTGTACATACACCAAAAATTGTACGGAGGCTATGACAAACTTGTAATAGAATGCGTTATTTTGCAATAATTTTACTTTATGTATTTTTAAACAACTATATGTACAAAACCTTTATTTATTAGCTTTTGATGAAATAATGATTAAAGATGTAAGATGCCCCCCCTTAATATCGCAATGGATTTCAAGATCCTTCAATAGTTATGCCTTAAGCTAAATACGACTTCTTTACTACACGAACAGCACCGAGCAATTCGAAATCCACGCATGGCTCTGGTCGCTTGCGCGCCTCTTAAAAGAATAGTTCCTTGAAAGCAACAAGAACAGCCACGAACCTTCGGTTCGTCGGCTCGCTTTGTACAAGCATGCTGTTCTTGTTTTTCACGAAAAAAGAGCATCTCCTAAGAGATGCTCTAAATTTATACGTTATTATTGCATTTGAACTCTACCAAAGTACCAAGTAGATCTAGTAGTTGATTCCCAACCACCAACGTGATCTGATACCATTACAGGGTTAGTGTAGTAGTAAATTGGCATATTTGCGTAAGCTTCTGATAATAACTTGTCAGCAGCGTATAACATGTCAAATCTTTCTTGACCTGCAGCTGTCTTAGAATCTTCTAATAATTGACCGTACTCTTCGCTATCCCATTGTGGGTAGTTGTATACAGCGCCTGGTAAGAACATTCCTAAGTAAGTCATAGGGTCAGAGTAATCTCCGATCCAACCAGCTCTACAAATTTGGAAGTTTGCTTGCTTTCTTGTATCCTGGAATACAGCCCATTCTTGGTTAGCAAGAGTTACATCGATACCTAAGTTTTGCTTCCACATTTCTTGAACTGCTTCTGCAATATTCTTATGGCCTTCGTTTGTATTGTACATAACTTCTAATGTAGGGAAGCCTTCACCATTAGGGTAACCAGCTTCAGCTAATAATGCTTTTGCTTCTTCAATCTTTGATAAGTCGTAAGCGATACCGTAGTTACCAGATACTTGGTTAAATACATCACCATTTGCATCTAAGTGGTTACCTGGAATCATAGAATGCGCAGGAATTTGTCCACCCTTTGTTACTGTATCAACGATCGCTTGTCTATCGATAGATAATGATAACGCTTTTCTAACTCTAATATCGTCAAGTGGCTTAACTTTCGTATTGAACGAGTAGTAGTAAGTACCATCTTGAGGAAGAATCATGAATGTAGGATCTTCAGCTAATAATCTTGGAATTTCAGCACTTGGCATATCATCGATGATATGGATTTGTCCTGATTCATAACCAGTTAACATAGTAGCTTGATCTACAATCATAAGACCAGTGATTTTCTCTAATTTTACTTCATCTCTTCTCCAGTAATGCTCGTTTGGCACAAGTGTTAACTTGTCACCAGCTGTGTAAGTGTCTAAGTGGAAAGGTCCATTAGATACAGCAGTTTCTGGATTAAATGCCCAAGCACCGTCGCTTCCGCCAGCTTCAATCATATCCATTCTTGCTGGGAAGAACGTGTAGAATGCAGTTAAACCTAGGAAATAAGGAGCTGGAGCTACTAATTTAACTTCGAAAGTCTTGTCATCAACAGCTTTCCAAGTATCTAAACCAGCTTCATCATAGATCCAAGCATACTCTGATGCTGTAACAGGATCTGCAACTCTTGTCCATTGGTCTGCAAAGTCATGAGCAGTTACAGGTTGTCCGTCAGACCACTTAGCACCATCTCTGATAGTGAAAGTATAAGTCATGCCGTCTTCACTCATTGTGTAGCTTTCAGCCATAGCTGGCTCAAGCTTACCATCGATTTCTCTCATAAGACCTTCGAATGTATTGTTAATGATATGTCCACCATCAACTGATCCGTTAAGACCTGGGTCAATCGTCTTTGAGTCTGCACCGATGTTCCAAATTAATTCTTGTGCAACTTCTGCCGCTGGTTCTTCAGCTGGTTCAGCTGGAGTTTCTGCTGGAGTTTCTGCTGCTGGCTCTTCAGCCGGTGCACTACCTCCACCACAACCTGCAAATGCAGATACTACTAACATTAGTACTAGCAGTAAAGCTAAATTCTTTTTAAACAAATTAATCCCCTCCATTTGTTTTTTTACCATAGTGCTTTGCACTTGGTTATATAAGCACGGGCCCCTCCCGTGTTTATAACTGGTAAATCTTGACTTTATTAACTGTTCGAAAAAATAATGTCAAAAATGTCATAAAGTTTTTTTTGTACTGAATTTATTATAATACAGAATTATCAGAAAATCAAACAATTTCATCTAATTAAAATACTTGACAAATGTGTTTGTATCTACTTTTCATCCATTAAATGACATGCAACTTGATGTCCTTCACCAATATTTTGTAGGATCGGTTCTTCTGCTGCACATCTATCCATCGCGTAGCGGCATCTCGTTCTGAAACGACACCCTGACGGTGGATTCAATGGCGAAGGTACGTCACCTTCAAGAATAATACGTTCAGCATTTTTTGTAATATCAGGATCTGGAATTGGAATCGCAGATAATAAGGCTTGAGTATAAGGATGCATAGGCTTCTCATACAAAGTATTACAATCAGCAATTTCAACTAACTTTCCTAAGTACATTACCCCAATTCTGTCTGAAATGTGCTTAACCATAGAAAGGTCATGGGCAATGAACAAGTAAGTTAAACCGTACTCATTTTGTAAATCCTCTAACATATTTACAACCTGTGCTTGAATCGAAACGTCAAGTGCTGATATAGGCTCATCACAGATGATGAAATCTGGATTTACCGCTAACGCTCTTGCAATACCAATACGTTGACGCTGTCCACCTGAGAATTCATGTGGGTAACGCGATGCATGGTCCTTACTTAAACCAACTGTATGAAGTAAATCAAAAATTCTCTTTTGTCTCGCTTCCCCCGAAGCAAGACCGTGAATATCAAGTGGTTCCCCAATAATATCCGCAACTGTCATTCTTGAGTTTAATGAAGCGTAAGGATCCTGGAAAATCATTTGGATTTTCTTTCTGTATGGCTTTAATTCCGATTCTGACATGTGACCGATTTCAGCACCTTCAAAGATAACTTCTCCACCCGTTACATCGTAAAGACGGATAAGTGTTCTACCAGTTGTCGATTTACCACAACCAGATTCACCAACAAGACCTAATGTCTCACCTTTATTGATTGTAAAGCTGATATCATCTACCGCTTTAACATATTCTGTTTGTCCACCAAATAACCCTTTAGTGATTGGGAAGTATTTTTTTAGATTTTTTACTTCTAATAAAACTTCTTGTTTTTTCTCAGCCATTATTTAGCACCTCTCTTTACACCTGTTTCAACTTCAACTTTAGGTGCCTCTGGATGTTCTAACCAACACGCAGCTCTATGTCCTGTAGGAGATGTTGTATATTCAGGCATTTTTTCAAGACAAATGTTCATCGCATATGGACATCTTGAAGCAAACGGACAACCAACTGGTGGCTTTAATAGATCCGGTGGCGTACCTGGAATTGGTACTAATCTTTGCTTCTCAGCTAAGTCTAATCTTGGAATAGACTTTAAAAGACCCATTGTGTACGGATGTTTAGGCGTGTAGAAGATTTCTTCAGCAGTTCCTTCTTCCATGATTAATCCACCGTACATTACGATAATTCTTGAACAAACGTCCGCTACAACACCAAGGTCATGGGTAATAAGAATAATCGCTGTATCTAATTTTTCTTTGATATCTTTCATTAATTCAAGAATCTGAGCTTGAATTGTTACATCAAGTGCTGTAGTCGGCTCATCTGCAATCAGAAGATCCGGTTGACACGAAAGTGCAATGGCAATCATCGCTCTCTGTCTCATTCCGCCTGAGAATTCATGTGGATAGTTATCTACACGTACTTCTGGTGATGGAATGCCTACTAGTTTTAACATTTCAATCGCTTTTTCTCTTGCTTCCGCTTTTGAAAGTCCTTGATGTTTGATTGTTGCTTCCATGATTTGGTCACCAACAGTATATACTGGGTTTAACGATGTCATCGGATCCTGGAAGATCATAGCGATTTCATCACCACGGATTTGCATCATTTCTTTTTTGTTTTTATTTACTAAGTCTTCACCTTTGAAAAGGATTTGACCTTCTTTTACTTTACCTGGATATTGTACCAACTTCATAATTGACATAGAAGTAACTGACTTACCACTACCAGACTCACCTACGATACCAAGAGCTTCTCCTTTATCAAGAGTGAAACTAACGCCTCTAACCGCTTGAACTTCGCCAAGGTGAGTATAAAATGAAGTTTTTACATCTTTAAGTTCTAAAATTCTACGACTCATTTTAATACTCCTTTCTATTTACGTAATCTCGGGTCAAGAGCGTCTCTTAAACCATCGCCTAAGAAGTTAAACGCAAGTACCGTAACAGCGATGAAAACCGATGGGTAGAATAATTGGTATGCATACGTTCTTAATCCACCTAAGGCATCACTTGCCAACGTACCCCATGAAGCCATCGGTGCCGATACACCTAAACCAATGAACGATAGGAATGATTCCGTAAAGATTGCTGACGGAATATTCATCGCAAGTGCAACGATGATTGAACCCATTGCATTTGGAATTAAGTGACGCGCCATGATTCTCCATGTGCTCGCACCAACAGTTCTAGCTGCTAGTACATATTCTTGCTCTTTAATACTTAAAACTGATCCTCTAACAATACGTGCCATTGTTACCCAGTATACAGAACCAAGAGCGATGATAATCGTCTTAAGACCTGCACCCATAACAACCATTAAAAGGATTACATATAATAGAAGCGGAATAGTTGCGATAATATCTACGATTCTCATCATAAGATTATCGACTTTACCACCTGTATATCCTGAAATACCGCCGTAAGTTACACCGATAAAGAACTGGATTACCGTTGCAATTAAACCAACAAGTAATGAAATTCTTGCCCCGTATAATACTCTTACATATAAGTCACGACCTAAGTGATCCGTACCGAAGTAGTATGTTTTGTTTGTTACTTTACCTGCTACTTCAATTGATTCACCGTCAACTCTTATTTCAAACTTCTTAGCATCTGGATCACCAGACTTGATAGCTTTCGCCGCAAAACTATAATCTACGACAACTTCTTTGCCATCAATTTCATATGCTCTATATTTCTTGATCATGTCATTCTTTGTTTCTTTTAACTTTTCTTGTACCTCACCTTTTTCAGTGACAGAGTATAATCTGTACTCCTTATGAAGGTAAATGTAAGTATCATCAGATACTTGGTAGTACTCAAGTCTAGATGGTAAGTTTGACATTGTTAAATCTTGATCTGAGTATTCAAACTGAGATAACATTGGTCCAAAGATAGCAAGTAATGTTAATAATATAATTGCTACTAAACCTAACATCGATAAATAATTTTTCTTAAGCCTTCTCCATGCGTCTTGCCAGTAAGTAAGACTAGGACGGCTTATCGTTTCTTTTTCAAGTTTTTCAGCTGGGACTTTTTCCCATTGCTGAGGTGAAATTTTTACATTTTCAGCCATTACAATCCTCCTAATCGTCTAACTTAATTCTTGGGTCAATAACGCCGTACAGAATATCTACAATGAAAATCATGATAATCGAGAACGCAGCATAGAATACTGTCGCACCCATGATTAATGTGTAGTCTCTGTTACCAACCGCTTCAACGAAGTACTTACCCATTCCAGGAATCGCAAAGATTTTTTCCGTTACGAATGATCCTGTCATGATTGCTGCAATCATTGGTCCCATGTAAGTAATTACTGGAATCAATGCATTTTTTAATGCATGCTTGTAAATTACAACGCCTTCAGAAAGACCTTTAGCTCTTGCCGTTCTAATGTAATCCTGTTGTAAAACTTCTAACATACTTGATCTCGTTAATCTAGCAACGAATGCTAACGAGAAGCCTGATAATGCGATTACAGGTCCAATATAATGCTTCCAAGACGTAAGTCCATAAGCTGGAAGCCACCCTAACTTCGCACTAAAGATATATATAATCGTAGTACCGATTACAAAGCCTGGTACCGCAACCCCTACAGTCGCTAGTATTGTTACAACGTAATCCTCCCACCTGTTCTGTTTCAGTGCTGAAACAATACCGAGTGGTATACCGATGAGGATAACTGCGAGGGATGAAACGCCCCCTAACTTTGCCGATACTGGGAATCCATCTTCAATAAATTGGTTAACTGTCATACCTGGTCTTGAGAACGATGGTCCTAAATCAAATACAACAATCCCCTTCATATAATCCACATATTGTTTCCAAAGTGGATCATTTAAATGATACTTCTCATTTAATGCTTCTAATACTGCTTCAGGTAATTCCTTTTCTCTTGTAAAAGGTCCACCTGGTATTGAATGCATTAAAAAGAAAGTAATTGTACAAACGAACCATAATGTGATAACCATTGCAATTACTCTTCTAACTACATATTTGCCCAAACCTTACACTCCTTTCAAAATTTTCAAAAAATTTTAGTTAATGTCTGCTCGACTGTCTTATAAATGAAACTAGCCCCAAATTAAAATTCATTATTTGTTTAATGTGAATATAAATTCTGTGAATGGATAAGATTAAAAAATTATAAAGTCCATTTCCTGAGATTAGGTCAATTGATTAGATGTCGAATCAAGATTTCCTAATTAATGATAGCCTATTTTGGTGTATTTTTCAACGTTTTCAGCGGTTTGGAAATGTGAATACTTTGTAACATTTGCCTGAAAACAAGCTATTGTCTTTATTACAAAACAATTACAAGGAAAATACATATCTTTCCAAAAAAAAGTTGGCACAGAATCGAAGAATGTCTATTTTGTAACAATTGAGAACTATTTTCAATAGTCAGAATTGGCTTAATGCCTTGATTTTACTAACTTTTGACTCACCATATGGTCTTCGATTCATTCTCGAGAAAATTCTGAATATTCCATCTTCATTAATGAACCATCGAATTTTTTATACCTTTTTTAAAGTTTTATTTTTTTTTTTTGCGAAAATATAAAAAAAAACAACACGTGTGAATGTTAAAACCTACTGTTTTAGCCGTTTTCACACATATTGTTTTCGAATTCATTTAATTGTTTCTTACAATTCCAGTGGTGTCAATTCACCAAAATATAAAATAAATTTAACCTTTTGTTAAGACTTTAAAGGCGTTTTCATCTAAAATTTCTACTCCTAAGTCCACTGCTTTGTTATATTTTGACCCTGGATTGTCGCCTACAAGGACATAATCGGTTTTCTTACTAACGCTACCGACAACCTTACCACCTTGACCTTCAATAAGCTTTTTTGCCTCATCACGAGTAAATTCCAGTAATGTACCAGTCAACACAACTTTCTTGTCTTTGAAAGCATCCCCAAGAATCACCGTTCCTTTTGAGTAGGTCATATCAACGCCAGCTTCTCGTAGTTTAGCTATGCGTCGTTTGTTTTCTTCTATAGAAAGGAAGGCTATAAGACTTAAGGCCATTTTGTCCCCAATCTCTTCCACTGAAACCAAGTCCTCATAAGTTAAGGTTTGCAACACGTCCATGGATTTAAACTGCTCAGCGAGGGTTTTCGAGGCTTTGGCCCCTATTAAGTTAATCCCCATACCACTTAGTAACTGATCTAAGCCATTCTGCTTTGATGCTTCTATAGCTTTCAGTAAATTCTCAGCAGATTTTTCACCCATACGTTCTAAATCTGCAATTTGATCTTTTCTTTCATTTAAGTAATAGAGATCCGCATAATCTTTGATGAACCCATTTTGAATCAAGAGATTGATAATAGAAATACCAAGACCGTCAATATTCATAGCCGTTCGCGAAACAAAGTGCTCAATCCCACGTCGGAGTTTTGCCGGGCAACTGTCATTTAAACATCTAAGCGCTACTTCACCCTCCTGCTTTACAAGAGCACTGTCGCACTCAGGACAATTCGTCGGCATCTTTACGACAATTTCCTCACCGCTGCGTTTCTCTTCAACAACTCGAACAACTGCCGGTATAACGTCACCCGCTTTTTGCACGACAATAGTATCGCCAATACGGATGTCTTTTTCATTAATATAATCTTCATTATGAAGCGTCGCTCTTGAAATAACACTCCCAGCCACTTCAACTGAATCAAATTCCGCCTTCGGCGTCACGACACCTGTACGTCCTACTTGGAAGATAACGTCTTTTAATACAGTCGTCTTTTCTTCAGCTGGGAACTTGTAAGCAATCGCCCATCGCGGGCTCTTTGCTTTAACACCAAGGATATCTCTTTGCGAAATTCTGTTCACTTTAATAACCATGCCATCTATTTCATATGGTAGATCGTGACGTTTTTCGATCATATCCTGACAAAAGGCAATAACCTCTTCAATACCCTCACATAAGGTTGCTTCAGTCGTCGTAAATCCTAAATCTACTAAGTGGGCTTGATTGTCATAATGGTAATCACTCGGGATTTCTCCCTGTAAGACATTAAACACAAATATATCAAGTGGGCGTTTCGCTGTTATTCTAGAATCCAATTGACGCAGGGTACCTGCCGCCGCATTTCTCGGGTTTGCGAAGTGCTGTAGACCCGCTGCTTCTTGCTGCTCGTTTAACAATCTAAACTTCTCTTTAGGAAAATAGACCTCTCCTCTAACAACAATATCCACTGGATCTTTTAAACGTAACGGAATGCTACGGATTGTCTTTATATTCTCAGTAACATCTTCACCGACTTCTCCATTCCCTCTTGTAGCGCCACTGACTAGTAAGCCATTTTCATAAGTCAAGGCGACACTTAAGCCGTCTATCTTATATTCAACAACGTAGTTGTACGCTTCCTTGATTTCTTTTGAAATCCTCGCATCAAAATCTCTTAAGTCATTGGCATCATACGAATTATCAAGACTTAACAACTTCACTTGATGTGTCAGTTGTGAAAAAGACTCTAAAGGTGTTCCGCCAACACGCCCCGTCGGAGAATCTACTCGCTTCCACTCAGGGTGTGCCTCTTCTATTGTAATTAATTCGTCCATTAAGACATCATATGCTTGATCGGTTATTTTCGGTTGATCCTTATCATAGTATGCTTTGTTGTGTTCTTCTATCTGCGCAATTAACGCTTCCATTCTTTCTAATGTCATGTCTTCCATTCCTTCTATACCAATGCTTTTAAAGGCGCCATGGCCTTTTGTAATTTCTTTATTCCTCTTGTGTCAAATACAATCGTAATAATATCGCTGCCTGCGTCATAACTGATAACTGTCCCTTCGCCAAAAGCAGTATGAAGAACCTTCGATCCAGGTCCAATACTCACTGCATCTGCTGAAACAGCGTCGTCTACATCCGTTACTTTTCTAGTCTCGTTTGCAGATGGCTTTACATAAGACGCGCCACTAAAGCTACTCTTCTGCTTCACACCATTAAAATCTCCCGGGAAATTGATCTTTTGCCTTGTGGATGAAGCCACTTCTCCACTATAACTGTTCACATATTCCTGCGGAATATCCTCAAGAAATCGAGACGCCAGATTCACTTCCGTTCGCCCAAAGCGATTACGTTGATAGGCATGAGAAATATAAAGTATCTCCTCAGCTCTAGTAATGCCTACATAGCACAGACGTCTCTCTTCTTCTATACCATCCTCTTCATCTAAAGAGCGACTACTTGGGAAGATCCCCTCTTCAAGACCGACGAGGAATACTACCGGGAACTCGAGTCCCTTTGCACTGTGTAGTGTCATTAAGAGCACACCTTGCTCCGCTTCTTCCAATCCATCGACATCCGATTTTAACGTTGTCATCGCCAGGAAGTTTTCTAAGCTTTTATCTGTTTCCATATTTTCAAATTCTTGAATAACAGTTTCAAGTTCTTTAATATTTTCCACTCTACTTTGTGATTCTATTGTGTTTTCCAGTCTTAATTCCGCAATATAGCCGGAATTTTCGACAATGCCTTTATAAATGTCTCGAGCCGTAGCTGTCGTTTTCTGCTTTGAATAAGTATCAATAAATCCGACAAATGATTTCAACCCAGCCGTCGCCTTCTTTGAAAACACATCTTCATCCGCTAAAATTGCTGCACTCTGGAACATTGATAAATCATTCTGTATTGCATGTTGTCCAATGCGCTCAATGGTTTTTGCACCGATGCCCCGTTTAGGAACATTAACGACACGCATAAAGCTGATATCGTCTACAGGATTTTGGATCATCTTCATGTAAGCGGTCATATCTTTAATTTCTTTACGTTCGTAGAACTTTAGTCCACCGACAATTTTATAAGGGATATTACTTTTTAGGAGCACATCCTCAAATACACGAGACTGTGCATTGGTTCTGTAAAGAATAGCAAAATCCGCATAGCTACGCCCTTCTGTTTCAGTAAGGTTTTTAATTTCCGATACAATAAAACGACCTTCACCATATTCATCAGGTGCTCTATAATATCTAATTTGGTCACCCTCATTGTTTTCCGTCCAAAGGTATTTGTCTTTTCTATAAAGATTTTTTTCAATCACCGCATTGGCTACGGCAAGTATATTTTTACTTGACCGATAATTCTGCTCCAGTTTGATAACCTTTGCCGAGTCAAAATCCTTTTCAAATTCATATATATTTCTAATGTCAGCGCCACGCCATCCGTAAATGGACTGATCGGCATCCCCTACAACACAAAGATTCCCGCTACCAGACGCCATATGGTTGATTAGCTCATACTGAGCCTTATTCGTATCCTGATACTCATCTACATGCACATATCTAAACTTTTTTTGATAGTAGGTCAACACATCCTCATGTTCGTCAAACAGATGTAATGTATTGCCAATTAAATCATCGAAGTCCATTGCGTTATTTTTGAAGATTTTACGTTGATACAGCTTATATACCTTTGCAATTAGCTCATCCGGATATTGTCCTCCAGCCTCTTCTTCAAATACTTCTGGCGTCATCAATTCATTCTTCGCACCACTGATTCTATAAAGAACGCTATTTACCGGTAATTTCTTGTCATCTATATTCAGCTCTTTCATACACTCTTTGACAAGTACCTTCTGGTCAGATGTATCATAAATGACAAAATCACTTTTATAGCCGATGCGCTCTGCATCTCCACGAAGAATACGTACACAAATCGAATGAAAGGTACCCATCCACATGCCATATGATTCTCCACCCACCAGTTGCTCTACTCTATCTTTCATTTCTTTTGCAGCTTTGTTGGTGAAGGTAAAAGCTAAAATATTGCTTGGGAATACACGTTTCTCTTCTATTAAATAAGCTATTCTATGAGTCAATACGCGGGTCTTTCCCGACCCAGCACCTGCGACAACAAGTACAGGTCCCTCTGTAGTTTCAACAGCTACCCGCTGCATTGGATTCAATGTAGATAAATTCATTTTTTCTCTCCTCTAAATTTTTCGCTAGCATAAGTATAGCATTTTTGAAGGGGTAAAAACATATGTTCCGTCATATGTTTTTACCCCTTCACGTCATTGGGCCCCACTCAAATTATTCAGTTTATTTAAGCAATACTTTCATCCCTTCTTCCAACTCGTTACTAGGGGACTGTACGATATCGTCACCTTCCGATAAGCCATTTAAAACTTCTACATACTCTTCACCTTCAAGACCAATTTCAACTGCTGTCAAAACCACCTTTCCTTCTACTTCTTTAAAGACATAAGACCTACCATCTATTTGGAATACAGCACTATCCTTGCACCTAAGAATGTCCTCTTTCTCCTCAAATATAATCTTAATATCAAATTCATAACCAAAACGATCAAAATCCATGTCGCTTGAATCGATTTCAACTTTCACCCGTTTCTGTTCAATACCTAAATCCGAGGTTTTGGAGAAGGCCTTGGGGAAAATCTTTCCGATTTGCCCAATCCATTCCTGATCCGTTTCAGGGTCGCTAATCATAACTTTATAGCCGACAGCTGCACTGGCTGCATCCGACACCAACAAATCCGACGTCACATGAAATGCCTTTGGATCACTGACTTCAACTAGCGCTGTACCGAAGTTGACAATATCGCCTACTTTAACAAATTTATCTGTAACAATGCCAGCGATTGGCGCTTTAACCGTCATTTGCTCCAGACCTCGTTTTTCTAGTTCCAAGCGCGAAGTCAATGCCTCAATACGACTTTCATATTGCTGTTTCAAGCTTGCCGAAATCCCTTTGGTCAACAAAGTCAAATCATTTTGTGCAATTCGAAGGGACTGGAGACTGTCTTCATAAGCTCTCTTCGAATCATCTCGATCTACTTTGCTGACTGCACCGGTTGCATACAATGCTTCATTGTTCTCGTAGGTCACCTTATCTTTGACATATGCATTCTGGGCAAGGGCAATTTGCGATTTGATCTGAGCCATTTTGTTTTTATCCGCCCTGCCCGCTTCCGATAGTTCTGCGTATACGACATCTATCTGTGCTTCAGTTCCCTCTATTTTTATCAGTTGATCTTTAGTGTCCATCGTAAGAAGGATATCACCTGCTTCAACCATGTCTCCTTCCACTTTATCAATGGTTTCGACGACACCTGCCAATCGCCCATTCACGGTAATGGTCGTTTTAGCTTCGAAGGTACCAACCTCTTCAACGTAACGCTGCACCACCCCTTTATCAACACTCGTCCCTTGGACCTCCAAGGCTGTTCCTCCCTGTGATAGAGCCATACCAACGGCAATGACAACCACAGCTATCACAATGTATTTTTTCTTGCCTGTCATTATTTTTTTTAATAGTCCTCTAAGCTTTGCCATAAAGCACCTCCATCATTCCTATGTTATTCTGTTCTTTAATGCATCTATAAAATTCAACTTGTGCAACCGTTCATAAGTTGCCAATTGAGCAATGATAACAAATATAATCGTTACAATACCGGAGTAGAAGTATATGGTGTTCGGTATTTCAATCTTAAGACTATAAAACTCTGTACTAAGAGCGTCCCCTATACTCCCTAACATCCACGACGCTAACGGTATGCCGACCATTATGCCAAACAGGGTCATGATAATATTCTCATAGACGACTGTTTTGAATATCTCATTTTTAGTAAAGCCCATTACCCTTAGGGATGAGAACTCCAACTGTCGCTCATTGATACTTATAATGGTGGAGTTATAGATAATCGCAAAGCCTAATATGCCTGCAAAACCGATCATCAAGGCTATACTGATATAAAGCACATCCATAAATTGCTTGAAGCCTTCCTGCATGTCTACAACAGATTGAATGCTCCCGACATGTTTCATGTCATCCAGTTTTCCCTTGACATCATCGGTTGAATCCAGATATGCCCCAGTAATTAGCTGTGAATCCATGAAATTCTTCTGCATGTAATCCATGGTCATATAGGCATTGGAGCCAAGGTTCTGCTTGACAAGTCCTGTTACTTCAACCCACTTATCCTCACGTTCAGGTAAAAAGGTATTCACTAAAATTTTGTCGCCAACCTCTATTTCCATAATCCGAGCAAGCCCCGCCGATAGCAGCATGCCGTCTTTCGGAAGTGAAAGAGGCCTATTGTCTTCATCGGTGAAATTATAGAAGACCGTATCTGGTTGAACACCAATGATATTGATGATTTTGGTTTTCCACCGATGTTCTATCTTAAATGGAAATTCTATTTTACCTTCTATGTCACTTGTGTCCAATATCCCTTTGATATCATACAAACTGCTTTCATTCATCGGTCGAATAAAATTGACGTTGTAATCCATCTTCTGAAATGTTGAGTAATGCTGTAGAAATACTTGATCAATTGCCAATGACTGATACATCGGAAAAACCGTTATTGCATAAGTCAACGCTATGCCCATGACAAGAAACAAAAACCTTTTCTTGCTTCTGAAAATATTCTTCATGACTATCTTCCAGCTAAAAGAGATATTCTCCCATATAAAGCGTACCTTTTCCAAGAATATGCCTTTGCCGACTTTCGGTGCATCTGGCCGCATACTTTCAGCAGGATGTATGCTCATGATACGCCTCGATCCAAACAGACCAGCGCCTACACAAAATAGGACCGTCAATAGGATAGCACCAATAACATACTCAATATACACTTTCCCTACAAGCATTGGAATATCAAAACTGAATTCCACATACAGCTTTGCAAAAAAATCGGCGACTTTTAGACCAAAGTATATACCAAGCCCACCACCGATGAGTCCAATGCCCATGGCATACATGCTATAATGCGCCATTAACTGTGCATTGTTATACCCTATGGCCTTAAGGATACCGATGGCCATTCGATCATTTCTCACAATCTTAGTGATCATCGTTACAATAATCGCTGACGCCACAATCAAAAATATAAAAGGAACCGTCTTCGCTGAATTCTTCCCTTGGTTTATTTCCTCCTGGACCATACGATTACTCAATTGATCCTTATAACTGATGACACGGGATGCACCGTAACGCTTAAGTTTCTTTTCAAGTGCATCGATGACACTCTCTATTTTATCTTCATCATCTACTTTGATCAGCAAATCATTGTAGCTGTTTTCATACCCAAATGCTTTTTGGGCAAATGACTCTTCTAAAAATACAATGCCAAACTTCTCATTGTCCGGTAACAGCGTCTGTTCATTTTCAATGACATAAACAAATTCCGAAGACGACACAATACCTTCCACAGTCAATCTATAGGTTTTGCCATTGATCTGTATATCAATAGGGTCCCCTATTTCTATACCAACAGCCTTGGCATAAGGTTGGACAACCATTACCCCTCTATTGCCACGGACAAAACTGCCCTTACGGATGTATAGGTTGTTGATGGCCTGTTCCTGGTTCTCTGATACCGATACCACTCGGAGAGTTCCCCTGACACCTCTTTTATCCGTATAGGAAAAATCATCTTTTACCCGCCCTTGAATGTCAACAATACCGTCAATATCATACAAGAACTTCAAGGCATTCTCAGGAATACGGTTGAGTTCCACATAGATATCCGCAGAATTGGTCATGTCATAATAAGCATTGACCGTCGTCTCAAGATTTATCATGGCCATCGAGAATCCTACATAGGACATGATACCGATTATAATCACTAGAGATACTGCTATATACTGACCGAGGGTATGTTTGATCGTACGGAAAAGCCGCAGATTTAACTTTTTCATTACCACTCAATCCTTTCTGTCGAAAGCGGTGTGTCGTTCTTGATGTTTTCAAGGACTTTACCACTTCTCATCTTAACGACTCTATCAGCCATTTTTGCTATCGATGCGTTATGGGTTATGACAACAACTGTTTTATTAAATTTCTTATTGATACGACTGAGCAGGTCTAGTATCGTCACGCCAGTGCTGTAATCTAAAGCACCCGTTGGTTCATCACAAAGCAATATCTCTGGATTCTTTGCCACCGCTCTGGCTATTGCCACACGTTGCTGCTCCCCACCGCTCAGTTGTGATGGAAAATGGTCACTACGCTCTTTCAGCCCTACCGCATCAAGAACTTCATCAATATTCAAGGCGTCGGTACATATTTCCGTCGCCAGTTCCACATTTTCCTTTGCCGTCAAATTCGACATCAAGTTATAGAATTGAAACACAAAACCAACCGTGTTTCTTCTATATAAAGTCATTTGCTTATCGTTGTAATTGGTAATTTCAGTCCCTTTTATATAGACGCGCCCTTCACTGGGTGAATCCATACCACCAACTATATTCAAAAGTGTACTTTTACCGGACCCACTCGGTCCTAGGATAACGACAAACTCGCCTTCTTGGATATTAAAGGTTACGTCGTTTAACGCATGTACATTGACTTCCCCCATGCGATAAGTTTTTTTCAATTGTTCTACTACGACAAAATCCTGCTTCTTCATTTCCATCACCTCAGTAATATACACTTTCCTGTTTACTCGATTATATAATATATACCCGCTTTCTACTTGTTGAAAATAGTTTTAACATCACCTATATCAATATAGGTTTCCAGCATTGACGCTACATTAATCTATATCGGCCAATCTTTATAATTTCTATTTATTACTTCTAAATCCTCTAATAATATTTGTATTTATTCCATATTACGTTTAACATAACGAATTATCGTTTTTCTGCAGAACAGTCGAGCATAGTGACGTATAGGCCAGCTCGCTTTGTACGATCCAACATAAACTTGCTTGGGATATACAGAATAGCCATGCATGCTAGCGCATGCAGCGGCTCGCTTTGCGAGCCTAATAGCGATATAAGCATAGGGATAAGAAAATGAACACGTTCATTTTCTTATCCCTATGCTTATATCGCTGCTATTCTTGTTTTTCACGAAAAAAAATCAGGCACCCATAGGATGCCTGTCGAGCAAAACACTCAATAATATTAGATAACAAGTATTGTTGAAGTTACCTTCCCAATACCAAATAGACATATAACGCAGTTTTTAGCAACATGGTTCTAGTTGTTAAAAACAAGTGGTTCGTCGCCCTTAGGCGACAAATTTCCGATATCCGCAGTTTTAGCAACATGGTTCTAGTTGTTAAAAACAAGTGGTTCGTCGCCCTTAGGCGACAAATTTCCGATATCCGCAGTTTTAGCAACATGGTTCTAGTTGTTAAAAACAAGTGGTTCGTCGCCCTTAGGCGACAAATTACCTTTCTCCCAGCAATTTACAATAATTCAATACCATGCTCTAAACACTCATCAACCATTTCCTTTGGCCAGATGCTTGCTTGTACTTCACCAATATGTGCTTTTTGTAAAAAGAACATACACATTCTCGATTGACCGATTCCGCCACCTACTGTGTATGGAAGTTTCTTTTCTAACAATAGCTTATGGAATGGTAATTCTCTTCTATCGTCACAGTCCGCAATTGTTAATTGACGGTCTAATGCTTCTTCATCTACACGGATACCCATTGACGATAATTCAAAAGCACTCTTGATTACAGGGTTCCAGAAAATGATATCTCCGTTTAATTCCCAATCATCATAATCCGGTGCACGGCCATCATGTCTTTCGCCTGATTTTAATACGCCACCGATTTTGCTGATAAATACAGCACCTTTTTCTTCTGAGATTAACGATTCTCTCTCTTTACCAGTTTTGTCTGGATACATATCTTCTAGTTCTTGAGAAGTGATGAAGAAAATATCTTCTGGCAACTGATGGTCGATAGCAGGGTATAAACCAGCCATGTAGGCTTCCGTTCTCTTGAACACTTCATAAATTTTCTTAACGATTCCAGTTAACCTTGCTTCTGTACGTTCTTCTTTTGAGATGATTTTTTCCCAGTCCCATTGATCTACATAAATCGAATGTAAATGATCCAATTCTTCATCTCTACGAATGGCGTCCATATCAGTGTATAGGCCCTTGCCCATTTCAAACTTATATCTATGAAGCGACATACGCTTCCACTTTGCTAACGAGTGAACGACTTCAATTTCTTCCTTCGTGTGCATAATGTCAAAGCTCACAGGTCTTTCTACACCGTTTAGGTTGTCGTTTAGACCTGTCTCTGGTCTTACGAATAGTGGTGCCGATACTCTTGTCAAATCTAATGCTTTAGATAATTCCTGTTGGAAAAAATCTTTAATTTGCTTAATTGCGATTTCCGTCTCTAACAATGTTAATTTTGATTCATAACCTATTGGTAACTTTACGCCTGTTTTACTTGCTTTCATTTTCATTTCCTCCTAATTTTCACTGATCTTCTATATTGAACAACTATCGTAATATCTAATCCTAGTGATGGGCTCTTCTTTATTCCGGATTAAAGAAGATTTTTTTACCATTCGAATATTTTCGATGAAATTTTTATTATATATCGGTAATTTATCGCCTGGTGACGATAACCACTTAATTTTGTAACTTGGATCTTATTGCAAAATCTACGTTATATAAATAAAAAAACCTTTCATCCCTACAATTATCTTGTAGGGACGAAAGGTTAACTTCCGCGGTACCACCCATGTTTAACTTAAACAAGTTCGCTCTGTTCGAATACGGACTAGTGTCGATATTCTACCCGATTAACGGTCGGGATCCGTCTAAGTCTACTCGTCATTGACTTTCGGTTAGAAGCTCAGAGATGTTTTTCAACTTTAGCGTTTAATACTGGACTTTCACCATCACCAGCTCGCTTTAATAACTACTACAGTTTACTTTTTCTCGTCGTCGCTTTTATTACGATTTTTTTATATTATTGATAATAAGGCATAACCTAGGGTCTTGTCAACACTATTTATCATAAAAATTTATTTTTAAAGATTTCTATAAATAAATATTCACTAGCAAACCCTGTATTTCACCGACTTTTTGAAGAATTTTAATTTTCGACTCTTCCTGAGCAATAATAATGTCTGTCAGCTCCAATAATTTCTGATCCACTGCTGACACCACCCTTAATACTTTTGATCTCGTACTTCTAGAAAGGCCACGTCGTTCTTCTATACGCAGTCCGTAATTCACTGCTTCTTCAACAAATCCCTTGACCATATCCTTGTATTCAAATAGACTCTCAACTGTTCGAGTTTCTATTAAATCTTCGCCCTTTTCCTTGATGCTGGCCATCATTTCATCAAGCATTTCCTTTTGACGACTGTCATCTTCGGCGTAATCCAAAAGTTCTTTAAAACTGATTTTGTTTGTCATTTCCGTTTGTCTAACTGGGGCCTTTGACTTTACTGTAGTTGTTTTTGATGTCCGATTTACTTTCATGTTCTACGCTTCCTCTTCAATAGTTTGAATAACGTCAATAAGTCCAGACACAACGAAATACAATTGCGGCGGAATATTGTCCCTTAAATCTGTCGAAAGGGCGTGCTTCATCTGTTTTGGATTGTCATTCACGGGAATATCATTCTCCTTACATTGCTCGATGATATCTGTCGCATACCCTTCCATATCATTGATTTTATCATATTTTTCTGAGTTTTGCGGTGCTGTATATCCTTTCATATCTTAAAATCAAATCCTTTCTTTGGATCCTCATAAGCCGATACACGTTGTTTCGTCACTTCTTGCTTGGGTTGTTCCTTTAGCATATTTCGACCGAATTTCTTATGTTCATCAAGAGGGACAAAATTGACATCCTTCTCTTTCAGCCCAACTTCTTCCAAGACACTTCCCAGCTTCTCAATCAATGGCTCAACAACATCTTTCAGATGCTCATTGTCATTTTTCACGGTAAAAGAAACCCCTCTGTCTTTGATATCGACCTTGATGCCTGTCGGCCCATAGCTCTTGAGGTCAACGACAAAATAGAGACTGCAATTTTCCCAATCCAATCGATTGTTGGCATCTCTTGAATTCACATATAATTTCATGTTTTTAACTTCTTGTTCATTCACAACAGGAATGTTAAAGAACATGGTCTGTTGGTTATTTTTCTGTCCTTGTTTGTTCAACAACTGCTGACCGTTCAAGTTATTAAGAGATTTTTCAATGGTTTCAACAGTTTTATTTTCCTGCTTTTCATCTTGCTCCAATTTATACAATACTTCTTTTAAATTACCATCCAATTTCATTTCTTTTTCAAGGGTTTTCAACTGTGATAACTTTTCGCTCACTTCATATTCATGATTCAGCCCTAAACTTCTAAACAGTTCCAGTACATTTCTTGCCGAAACGCCTTCCTGCTTATAGCTTTGAACATTCATCAATTCTTTTTCCTGCAGAAAGGCCTCACTTTGCTTAAGAGCAAAACCCTGAACTTTTCGTTCAGATGGCTTGAACACAGCAGCATCAAGTTTTCCATGAACAGTTTTAACGATGTTCTTTGCTCCAACGATATCCCCTTTGACAAGTTTCTGTCTCGCCTCCTGAAGGTCACTGCTCATCTTTAGCAGATTCTTCTCCATGGACATGGAAGTATAAAGCGGTACGTCACTTTTCATCAGCACGTCGTCTAATTTATTGATGACTGAATTGAGCACATCCCTAATCTGATCTGACGTCAGTGGTTTTTCTTCAGACAATGCATTCTCCATGGTCTGGATCATCTCTCGCTGGGCTGATTTAAATTCAACGGCTACTGCCTGCATTTTTATGGTTACGGATTCGACAACATATAATTTTATCGTTGCACTGTCATTAAAGTTATCCATCAGCTCCTGAGCAACAACATCTACTGAGCCTAAAGCCTCAGACACCCACTGCGCGATTTGATCGCCGATGTCTTCCATAAGGTCATCTGTTGAATCACCGATGCTAGCGAGTTCCTCTAGTGAATTAATCCCCTCAGATTCTTCAGTTGCCTCACTCACCATCATTTGCTCGATATTTTCAAGAGCCGCAATGATGTCTGCAGCACTGGTCAACAAGGACCCCTGGCCCTCTTTTGCAGCATCTATAAGGACCTTGAACTGTTCAATTAGCTTTTCTAAATCAAACTCCGCTCCTAGTTCCTGATGCTTTATCTCGATTACTTCAATGGTAATGCGAATAGTTACGGTAACATCCCCACTCACCTTAGAATCAAACTTGCTTAAAAACTCTTCTCCTAAAGCTTCACCAATGGCATTAGCCAAAGCCTTCATCGGCGGCATACCCTTTTCTATATTTTTTAAGATGGATGCCTTCATGTCCGGCGGCAGGTCCATTTTTTTTATATCATCACTTGTCAGTGGTGTATCCGTTTGATTTTCGCTGACGACCAACACTTCCACAGATTCATTTAACTCAAAATCCTCATTTAGCGCCTCTTGAATGCTGTCTAAATTTGATTCTGTCATTTCTATACCATTGCTTGCGGCAATTTCTATCGTTTCAAGTTTTGAAGTGGTATCCCCTTCATTATTTTCCATAAAGGAAAGAACCCCTTGCTTGTTTTCCTCAGTTTTTGGCACCTTGTAACGTTCCAGTATGTCTTCGGCTTTCCCAGTTTCGCTCCAGTACTCAACACCGCCATTGACGACTTGTTTTGATTGTTTTGGGTCTTTTGAATAATCGCCATAAGTACTTTGCATTTTCAACTTGTTCAATAACATGTCATTTATTTTCATCATCTTCACTCATTTCCTCGTAGACTCATGATTCACTCGCTATATCCAATTTATCGGCAAGTCCACCTTAATTATAAAGGGATTACGGAATAATTCCTGTAAGAAAATTATTTGCGCGGCAAATTAGCGTAACCGACTATCTAGGGCGGATTCCCTCTTAACGCAATTAAACCGTTTGCGCAGCAAAAAAATGCACTGCCTCTAAACGAAGCAGTGCAATCTATCAACTGATTTTTTATCCATGTTCATACAATTGGGGTTGTTCCTCCAAGGTTTCTGGTCCTGCTTCCTGTCCATTGATTAGGAATACTGAAAGAAGAATAAGGCCCCCGCCTGCCATTTGTAAGGTTGTCATGGTTTCTTTCAAGTAGAACATACTGAAGATAACCGTCAACAAGGGCAGTAAATTTAAGAATATCGAAGAAACAGACATTCCAAGAACATCTAATGCCAGCAAGTACGTATAGAATCCCACAACCGATGCAAAGATTCCTAGAATACTGATATGCATCACAATATTTGGCGTCAACAGTCCATAATCAAAGTTCTCCATCAAGGCAAAAGGCACAAAACAAATCGTCCCAATCACCGCCTGATAGAACAACAGGTGCATTTGCGAATACCGTTCAAACAAGGGCTTCGTTACAATCATATATAGAATCCAAGCGCCAACTGCACCAAACATCATAGCATAGCCCTTTGCATACCCAGTTGAAACAAGTTCTTCAAAATTGAATCCTACAATAAGCGCAACACCCGCCAAAGAACTTAAAATACTCAACGATATTTTCTTAGTGATTTTAACATTATAGATAAATGCATCTGCAATAACTGAAAATACTGGAATAGTCGCAATAATCAACGAAGATGCAGAGGCTGATGTATATTTGATTCCGTTATTCTCAAAATAGAAATACAGTGTTATACCCAAAGCGCCTGCTAAAAATACATTTAACCGATCTCTTTTATCAACACGCAAGTCAATTTTTTGAATCCATACAATACCAATCAATATGACTGAGGCTATAACAAATCTAAGTAATCCAAGCGTCATAGGTGGTACAACTTCAACAGCCACCTTTATGTTAATAAAAGAAATACTCCATACTAGTGCGGTAATCATCATTGCAATGATACCGACTCTCTTACTCTTATTCATCTGCATCCCCCTTTTATGTCCTTCCTCCATTCTACTCCTTGGTATTCGACTAATCAATACCTAGATGACGAATTGAAAAAATATCCTGATAGGGGATAAATATTGCACGACTCTTCCTGCTGGCATAAGCTGGACAACGTCTAAATTCAATAGACTCCAAAAGAAGACCATACCGATATAAATGAATGTCAGCTGGTTTTTGTTCACAGGTAGTAAGGTTAATAAGTAACCAATAGTTAACATTGCTATGCCCATTAAAAATAATCCGACGACAAAGGAAACTCCGCTTATCCCATCAACATGTCCAACTGCCATCATCCCACTGTAACTCAGTGTACCACCAAGTGCTGTTGTAACTGCAAGAAGCCAAAAATACTCAAGGGCATATTGGAGTCCATTGATGCCCGACAACTTTAAGCGCATCCAAATCAGTTGTGTGCGTTCAACATACAACCGCCTTATTAACCAAAGGACAATTAAGACAACAAACATAGACCATGTCCACAAGAATCCGTACGCTATCGTTGACGGATCATCCTGCCATGCTTCAAATACTTGTGATCGGTTGATTACATTGAATCCCAACAATTCATTTTCTAAATAATAGTTGTTAAAGGCGTCTTCAAATACCTCTCGCGGATACTCTGGATTAATTACCCTTAACCGCTGATAGCCATCACTGATTAACCACTCCCGAATAACACTTACGCTGATCTGATCATTTAACCAGTCACTGTATGGGCTTTTGATCATCGACACTACTTCTACAAGACCGCTGTATTTACCTGACGCAATCTTTTCATCAAATCCTTCCAGTAGGACGTAGGTCTGTAAAATATCCTTATCAGAAAGACCTCGCTGACTTTCCAACCGATTTCTATAGAGATTCACCGTCAATGATGGATGTGCTTTCAGCGCTTCAATTAGCGCTTCAGACTGTTCTGTCTGATCCAAATCTACGATGCCTATAGAATATGTTTGATCTTTGTTTTCCATAATGGATTGGACTGTACCAGTAGCGATGCCAATCAACAGCGAACAGCTGAGAAGTAACCAAAGTACCCATGATTTCAGCCAATGGTGTACCTTAAGTTTTAAGTAACCCATCAGTCCACCACCTTTTGACTCAGCCAACTAAACAGGGTGTACAGCAACAATGAGTAGCCAAGTAAATTCATGCTGCGCCAAGTCATGAGGGGATACCCTTTAAACACATTATCGCCAAAATTAATCAGATTCCACTGACTCATGACTTTTGCACCTTGGGACAGGTAAAACTCAGGTATTACAAGACCGCTGGTATAAACCATCCCCGATAAAACAACAACTGACAAAACGACAAAAAACTTATGCTGATAGTTAGATAAAAATAATATGGCGAATCCATTCACCAACAACACAAGCCAAAGGATTATTAACATACGCCCTAAAGATAGCTGAACCAAAGAGATATTCAACAACCAGCTAAACAAAAATATGACAATCATTATCCACCCAAATGAAAAAACACAACCATTAGTCAAGCGCGCGAAGAAATAGTCCGCTTCAGTAAAACCAGCTGCTAGCAACCGCTTCTTTCTGCCACTTTTTATATCGGATATCACGGTTGAATGTCCAAAGCCACTTGTGATTAACAGTACCAACCAGATGAGACCATAACCGAAGTACTGGATGGGTAGCATCCCTTCAAGGGGATCTTTCACATCTGTAGCCGCAAATACACTACCACGGGCCAAAAACGCCAGTCCATAATCGATGCTTATATCTTCAAGCGCCTGGATCTTTTCAGTATATGAAATGCCTTGTCGACTCATTTCCCTATAATAAACCATGGCACCGCTTTGCCCCTCGTTCAACAGGCCGACCATGTCCTTCATATAACCGATCAACAGTTGTACGCGAATATCCTCTTGGTCATTAATATACAGGGACATGCTTGCAGGTTCTAATGTATCCAGATTCTTTCTGGTATCTGTTGGAATATGTATAACACCTATGGCTTGATCCGAATCTAATCGATCAAGTCCCACTTCTAAAGAGGTCTCCTCAAAGGCCACCACGTTTTTAAGCTTGTTGTAGGCCACGTTTTCCACAAATGTCCGAACCTCTATAGACTGGTCTTCATCAACGATGATTACCGTCGGCAGCAAGCGCTCACCACCTAATATGCTATGACCAAGAAAAATAAGCATGAAAAAAAGCAATAACAAAAACAACAACCGAAATGGATGCCCTAAAAGGCGCTTACTCTCATACCATGCGAGTAGCTGTCGTTTTTTTATTGCTTTAAAGTTTATTAAGTACTTCTTCATTCACATCACCAAAATAAGCAACTGATCCTTCTTCAAGGATCAATATTTTTGTACTGACTTCACGAATAAAACTTTTTAAGTGACTGGCAATGATAAGCGTCTTCCCATCGTCACTCATTTGCTTCAGGAGCTTTTCAATATCGCTACGTACCTGATAGTCTACACCAACAACTGGTTCATCCATCAGCAAACAAGTTGGACTGGTCATCAGTGCAATACCAATATTCACCCGTCGCTTGTTCCCACCAGATATTTTTTTTACCTTTATGTCTTTGTTTACAAGGAGGTTTAAATCCACCATCACTTGTTGTAATTTATTTTCCAGTACGCTTGCGTCCATATTCATACCGACACCAAATAACTTTAAGTTCTCATACACAGTCAACTCTTCATACAAGGCCAATTGTTGAGGAATGACACCAATTTGATGTCCACCCATATCAACCATCCCGCCGTCTGGTGTCATTAATCCACCTAAAAGAGAAAGGAGCGTAGACTTACCGGCCCCATTGGGACCGATAATGCCAAGTACGTCTCCTTCTTTTAAATGAAAATCTATTCTGTTTAAAACTTGCCGTTTATTAAGTGTCTTTGATAGATTCTCAACACGAATCATCTTACATTCCCATACCTGAAAGCATAAATGGTAACATCATTTCCATTCCGCTAATTGATTGCTCAAATTGCTCGATCATCATTTCTCTTTCAGCTTCTGGTAACATTTCTACATCTGTCTTAACATCTTCTAATAATGTTGTTACCGCTTCACCAGCAAGTACTTTTGAAGAAAGGTTTGTTACAACTTCTTCTTGCAATGTTCTCGCCTTGATTTCGTCGTTCATGATTTCAAATAAATCTCTTGCTTCTTCTGTTGTTGGCATTGCAGGCATAACAACATCATCACCAAATGCATTGTAAGTAATAACTTCTGTTATCGTGATACCTTCTGTAACGATATCAAGAGAAACTTGTCTCATGATGTTTTTCTTATCGATAGAAAGCACAACATTGTTCATGTTTTGGCTAATATTTAATTCGTTTAACTCTGCACGTTGATTCATTAATTCAGTCGCTGCTTCATCAAGAGCCGTCTCCCAGTTTTCTGTTAACTCAGTTCTCATTTCTTCAAAACCAGTTGTCACTTCTTCTTTTTCCACACCGAACATTTTGTAATCTTCATTTTCTACCACTAATGCTTCGATTTTATTGATTCTATCAAGTGCAAATGCTTTAACGTTTTCATCAGTTTTTGCAACATTGATTAAATCTGCATACATAGCGTAAATATCGTCCATTGTAATGTTTAGCTTATACTGAACAACAGGTACTTGAGACGTTGTTCCATTTACTTCAACTTCTACAGATCCTTTACCCATTTTTTCAACTTTGCCTTCTAAAAGGTTTCTGAATACTGTTTCATATGCAGCTGAATTGCTCATTACAGCCTCGTAAGCTTCATCTTTTTCATCAATCACTTTTAAATAAGCAGATAAGTTTACATCTGATAAGTGAACTTCTGATCCAGAAGCTGTCAAAGCTTCTTGAATATCAATGTATAATGGTCCGTTTACCATTTGTGGTGCTTCTACACTTGCTTCCCAAGGCTTGACATTTGCCTTTAACTCAAGTGCTGGGATTTCTTTGTAGTTAAGTGCCATACCTGCTGCCAATTGAAGATCATCTGCTTCGTAATCCATTTTCGAAATGATATCATAGTCAAATGATACTCTTGACAACAATGTATTTACAAATTTTGCTGATGCTGCAGGATCTTCCGATCCGTAAAACGCACCTTCTTCAACCATTTTGGCTTCGTCTAATCCAAATGTAATTTCAACTGTCGCATCTACTGCTGTTTCATCATCCGTTTGAATCCCACTGTATAAAATGTGATTCACTGGATTACTCTCTAAAATCGCTTGCTTAATCATTGGGTAACCAAATACCCCACCAAGACCTAGTACTGCAACCACAATAATTGCAATAAGTGTTTTTTTATTCATATGTAATTCTCCTCTAAAATAATTTTTTGCACTAATTCATTATAGACGTTCCTCTTAATGAATACAATTATATCATACAATAAATACCATTAAGAAAGTATTAAATCCCTGCTTTAATGAAGAAAGTGATTTTCATCAAAACAAAACCCCTTTAAATATTCATTCAAAGGGGTTACATCTGTTCTTTTATATTTATAAAAATAATATCTTACCGACCTGATACACGATAAAAGAAACCGACCAAGCCACTACTATTTGATAGCCCACAGAAAAAAAAGTCCATTTCCATGAGTTTGTTTCACGTTTGATGACACCAATAACCGATACACAAGGTGTGTAAAGCAAAACAAACACCATAAATGCATAAGCCGATACGGGATTAAATACCTCTTTAAGGACCACACCCAATGCATCCATACCACCGCCGCCAACGCCATACAGAATAGCTGTATTGGCTACGACTATTTCTTTTGCGACAATACCCGATAACAAGGATAAAGCATTTTGCCACGTACCAAATCCAAGTGGCGCAAAAAAAGGTGCAACGAACTTACCAATACTGGCACCAAAACTGTTTTGAATCTCTGTCATACCATTAAAATTGAAATTCAATATAACCCATAACACAACCGAAGCAACAAATATAACCGTTCCGGCCTTTTGAATATAGCCTTTTACCCGCTCCCACACATGAATCATCAATGACTTAAATGCAGGTACACGGTAAGGTGGCAGCTCCATGATAAATGGTGTTTCGTCTCCTTTGAATAGCGTGCGTCTAAATACATAGGCCACACCTAAGGCGATGACAACACCTAACACATACAATGACAATGTCGCTATGGTTTCGTAACCCTTAAAGAATACCGATGCAAACAGTACATACACCGGGAATCTTGCACCACAAGACATAAATGGATTGATTAAAATCGCAATCAGGCGATCATTTTCATTCTCCAGAGTCCTTGTACCCATAATAGCAGGTACATTACACCCAAATCCTAAAATCATCGGTATAAAAGTCTTCCCGTTAAGGCCAACCTTGGACATCCAACCATCCATAATGAGAGCAACCCTCGCCATATAACCACTGTCTTCTAAGATAGAAATAAAGATGAACAAAAAAGCGATGTTCGGTACAAAGGTAAGCACGCCACCGACACCACCGATAACACCGTCTACAATCAAAGAAATAAGCCAGCTTTCTACAGCCATTTTTTCAAGACTAATTTGTACAAATCCAGCAAAATTTTGATTAATCAACACATCCAATTGATCGGTAAAAATACCGCCAACTGTAAAGGTCATATAGAAAATAAAGGCCATGACAAGACCAAATATTGGAATGGCAAATCGCTTATTCAGCAATACGCCATCAATCAAGTCTGTTTGTCTGTGAAACTCATTTTTACCGAATACAACATGGGTATCAATCAGTCGATCAATGTAAGCATAGCGTTCCGTAGTGATGACACTTACACCGCTTTCATACACCTTGGGACTGTCGATCCCTAATAGATCCAAGACGTCTTTGTCTTCCTCTATGATTTTTATACCAACCCATCTAGAGTCGTAATGAGTATCGAGACACTTGCCATATTCAACTGCAAATGCCTGAATATGTTTTTCAACATCCTCGTTAAAGACCACTTTGTTAACTTGCCTAGTATTCTCTTTAACAACACCATAAAGCGTTCTAAACAACTCATCCACGCCGATGTTTTTCATTGCGATCATCGGAACGATTGGAATGCCTAATTCCTCTGACAAACTATCCACATCTATTTGAATACCTTTTTTCTCAGCTTCATCCATCATGTTGAGTACAAGAACGACTGGTTTTCCCAGTTCAATCAATTGAGTCGTCAAATATAGATTTCTCTCTAAAAATGACGCATCGACGATGTCGACGACTACATCCACATCCGAATTAATTATGTAATCTCTTGTAATACGTTCCTCTAAGGAATATGGTGACATGCTGTATATTCCAGGTAAGTCGATGACATGAACAGCATTATCGCCGTATTGCCACGTGCCTTCCTTACGTTCAACTGTCACGCCGGCCCAGTTGCCGACATAGTGGTTTGCACCTGTTAATCCGTTAAACAGTGTTGTCTTACCACAGTTTGGATTTCCAGCCAGTGCAATTTTAATTCCTTCCACTTGATTCATCCTCCTACTAATTAGACACAAACATACAAAAAGTATTGGTCGCCCAATACTTTAATTGAATAGTTTAAATAATTTCATCTACTTGAATTTTTGATACGATATTACGTCCGAGTGCCAGACGTGTACCGCGCACTTCTATGATACAAGGTCCAAAATCTTCTCCAGAAACAACCTTGAACCGAACACCTGGTGTCAAGCCCATGTCTTCAAGCTTCTTTCTAAGTTTCATTCCCCAGTTAATATCTTTTAATACAACCAATTTTCCAGATTCTATGGATTTAAGTGGCATAAGTCACCTCACTATTGACTATGATTATCATTAACAGACTTTATTATACGCCATTTTCTGATAATTGTCAACTTTACTGAGATGCCTTATCAATAGATGCGCCCGCAATATAACCCGAAGTCAAGGCCCATTGAATATTGTAGCCACCAGTGTCACCGTCAACATCCATACACTCACCTGCAAAGTATAGACCATTAATTAATTTGGATGCCATGGTCTTCCGATTCACCTCTTGTAGATCAATACCACCTGTAGTTGCCATTGCGACATTATAACCACCGACGTGATGAATCTCCAAGGGATAAGCACATAACTTCTCAATAATTGATTGTCGCTGTTGCTTTGACAACTCCGACATTTTCAGTTCTTTTTTAATTTTTAGTCTTGCCAATACAAATTCTATCAACCGTTTCGGATAGTCAAGTCCCCTAAGAACCGTACCGATTTCCTGTTTTCCGGCAAGATTACCTTTTTCAACAAGGTAGTGGTCCAATTCTTTCTTAGAACGTTCTCCAAATTGAAGGCGCAATACATCACCTGGCATAAATGCTCTGCTGTTGTTTAGGACAACAGGACCACTGACACCAAAATGGGTTATCAATATATCACCGTTATAAGTCCCAACAGGATTATTGTCCCTATAATTTCGAACGTGACAATTCCTAAAGGAAACGCCTTGAAGCTCTAACAGGGATTCATTTTCAACGTAAACAGGCGCAAGAGATGGTTTTAAAGGAACAATTGAATGCCCCATGCTTTTTAAGACTTTAAACAATTGTCCATCCGATCCAGTCGTTGGATAGGAACAGCCGCCGAAAGCACCAAGTAAATAAGTCGCATGGTAGTTGTCTTTGTCTGTAATAACTTGAAATCCATTTTCTATCACTTGAATTGTTTTAACTGTTTCTCCAGTCTTAATTTTATGTCCTAGACGACTATTTTCGTTGACCAAAGCCATCTTTACATCCTCTGCAGATAATGACTTGGGAAAGACTTTCCCGTCTTCACGGGTCATTACTTCAACGCCCGCCTTTTGAAAATATCTTTTGCTGTCTTCATTAAAAAACTGTCTGAACGCAGTCTTTAAAAATGCTTTGTGGCCGTTATACTTTTCAAGGAATTCTTTGACATCACCGGTATGGGTGAAATTACACTGCCCCGCCCCGCTCATCAACAACTTCAAGCTACAATTCTTCTGCTGGTCAAATAGAATGACCGATTTATTTTTTATTTGTGTCCCGGCAAATAGACCTGCTGGGCCTGCACCAATAATTATCACATCAATAGTTTTCATGTTCTCACTCCAATTTCTTCATTCCTTATTGTACACTCTTTTATCAGTAAAAACAGACTTTCTATCAAAAAATATATTAAGGCTTTTTAAAGACAGCAGCAGCTGTTTTAAAAAGCCTTCTATAAATTCTTAACGACCCACTTATTTCAATAGTGGTGATATTTTCTTGTATAGAAGCATTGTGAACACCGCCACTACAAGTCCTTTAAATAAGTTGAATGGTATGATTCCGTATAGAATCAGTGTTTTAAGGTCAACAATCGCACCGTTTGCTTGTGCCGACATACCGATAATTGCATCAATCGGCATGAAGTTTTGGTAAAACGGAATTAGAACAAAGTAATTTGCAAGTGCACCTACAAGCGACATAATCACAATACCAAGCCCTAGACCGACAATAGCACCATGTTTGTCTTTTCTTTTCTGATAGACAAATGCCGCTGGTGCCACAAGTGATGCACCAATAATAAAGTTAGCGATTTCACCAACACCACCTGTAGACGTTCTTAACAAGTGTAATACATTCTTTAATAATTCAACCGCTATACCTGCTGCAGGGCCCAAAGAGAATCCTGCGATTAGCGCTGGTACATCACTTAAATCAATTTTTAAGAATCCTGGAAAGATAAAAATAGGCGCCTCAATAAACATTATTATAAAGGCAATTACTGATAAAATTGATACTTTTGTCATTGTATTGACAGAATACTTCTTGTTGTTAATCATGTTATTTTCCTCCCTTAATATGTGCTTAGGGGGACATTTAAGTCAATAGACACCAAAACATCCGGCAGAAAGCTGCAAACGCTTGTGTGTCTTAATCCGAGAACAGCCAGCAATCTTCGATTGCTTGTGCGTCTCAAGTCGAGAATAGCCAGCAATCTTCGATTGCTTGGCTCGCGTTGGCGAGCCTAATGCTGATGTATGCGAACACACTGCTATGTGCATTGCATGCCCCCAGCAGTGTGTTCGCATACATCAGCGCTGTTCTCTTTTTATCGCGTAAAAAGTCCCTAAAGCATTACACTTCAGGGACTATGAGTTCAAAAACGTGACTTCTTCCTCTCCCATCCAGACTATAACTGTCGGCTCTGGAATCTCACCAGATCAACCATAAAGGTTCGCGGGCTATCACCGCCGGTGGGGAATTGCGCCCCGCCCTGAAGAAAATAATATTGTTATTTAATTATCATAATGATATCACTTATCAATTAATACGTCAATCCTTAACCTTTCAGATTTTCTTCTAATCTTTTAAGCAAAGCTTCTGTTTGCTCAATTTCTTCTTCAGAAAATCCTTTATAGGCATGTCCTTCGACATACTTATATATTTCTTGTAGATATTCAATAATGCTTCTAGCCTTGCTCGACAAGAAAATATCCACCCGACGACGGTCTACTTGGTCATGAATAAACACGACCCAATCATTCTTCTCCAACCGGTTGATAATTTTTTCGAACGGCTTTATTTCTACCCCTAATCGAGAGGCTATAATACTCATTGTTCTGCTCTGCTCACTACCAACAACTTTTTGTTGATATAAATCCATCAATATCCCCAGATCCGTGTGGGTCAATTTCAATTTATCTAATTCTTGATCTAATTCTTTTTTAAAGGCTGTATCTGTTTTGTGCAACAGTAACCCTAATCGTTCCATATTCATATCTTGATACTCCTGCTTTCATTTAACATAAGCAATTGGAGGGCGTGTTGCTAGTTTGTGTACTTTGCAAATGCCGCGTTCTTTAATAAAGCTGAGAATAATGGTACACCTAACAGTGTTACCACGACAAACTCCCCTAAGGCAACTTGAAATGCGCCTACTAAAAACGGTACTTGAAAAGCGTATTGCAATTCCGCACCAATGATGATGCCATTAAAGATTACTGGCCATAAAGATGCCACCCATAGCTTTTTGCTTCTCACTATCATCATAACACTAATTAACGTTGCTGTCGTGCCAAAGATAACATCAATCATTCCCAGCGGACTAAATAAATTAGCGATGAAACACCCTAAAACAAGTCCAGGTGCAAATACTGGATTGACGAAAGCCAATAGGTTTAACACTTCAGAGAGCCTAAACTGGATAGGACCATAGCTAATTGGCGCCAATGCGAGTGTCAAAACAGTATAAATCGCTGCCACCAAGCCAATTGTTACGATATTTTTTGTTGTTAATTTAATTTTCATGTTTTTACTCCTTCTAAAAGTTTTTGCCTCAAACTTTTATCAAAACTAAAAAAGATGTACCCTCTACTGACGAGCACACCAAAAACACATGAATACACCCACCGAAACAGTTGTTTCAATGTTTGCCACTATATTCTATAGGTGCCGTAGTTTTGTTTACAGACAGGAGGCTTACGAACTGTCCTGAAATAAATTACCATAGTTGGCCTGCAAAGTCAACAAATCCGATGGTTGATTGTTCATTTTTCAAAAAAAAGCACCACATATACCAATTGAGTATTTGCAGTGCTCGCAATAATAATTTCTATAAATAATTCGACAAACTTAACCGTTTGCTGTTCATTGTAATTTCTTTGATTCGCTCATTTAATTCGTCTTCTTCGGTCATGTTTTCCTTATCAATCATCTGTGATAATTGACGACCAACCTCAGAGTTGGCATCGACAGCTTTTATTTGCTCTTTATGGCCGCCCGGCCCTATCTTAGAGAGCACAACTGTATCTTTGACTTGCTCAGCCATTAAGTCCTTGGATAGCATAACCGATTCGTTTTTCTCAGTTTCTTTGCCGTCTTCCGTTTTTTCTTCTTCCTCTATCTTCTTTTTATAGTATGGATTGTTCTTTATGTCTTCCATACCCTTGCTGATCATATTGGAACTAATTCTCATCTCATCACTCCCTTACTCAATCTATATCGGCTAAAATAAATAATTGTTTACCAATATTTTTCCAAAATATTCACTAAAAAATGCCCACCGATGAGGATGAGCATTTCAAGTACATGTATATTATTTTACAGAGTTCTATGCATGACCTTCAGTCGGTACAATACAGATAAACTTCAAAACGCCTTTGCCAGTGTTCTTGAATTGGTGCAACTCTTCAGATGGTACATAAGCAAAAGAACCTGCTTGAATAGGATTCTCTTTTCCGTTTAAGAACAGTGTGCCTTCTCCTTCAATCACATAGTTAATATGTGGCCAAGGATGTGTATGCTTTGGAGAAAATCCATCTTCACCTAGTTCTACAACACGCATAACGTGACTGTCCCAACCTTCTTCTTGACCTACCAACTTTTTCATTGATGCTTCATTAACAGCGTCACCCGTCATCACTACTGGAATCAGATTATCTAAATGAGAAATAATCATTCGCTTGTCCTCCTTTTTATAACTTTCTCATGTCCAGTATACCATAGGATATTCTTTTATTGCATCATTGTTCACCACCACTCAAAGTGCTATACTCTTGGTGAAAGGTGGAACCTATGGACTATTTAAAGAAAAGACAAATGATTTTGGAAGGCGATCTGACCAAAACCATCATCGCGCTCTCTCTACCACTCATGATTAACAATTTCATACAGACCATTTATAATATTACGGATACATATTTTGTGGGGAAACTAGGCACGACTTCAATAGCAGCCATCCAGTTCGTGTGGCCCCTGACGTTTTTGATGCTGTCTTTTGCCACAGGTATCGGCGTCGCTGCAACAGCCCTTATTTCTCAGGCAATCGGTGCCCACGACAGTGAAAAAGCCATCCATTATGCAGGTCAAACCCTGATATTCAACTTCAGTTTTTCCATTGTATTCGGTTTAACCGGCTACTGGATTACCCCTTGGTTACTGACGACCTTAGGTGCTACAGGCTCTTTATATATCGAAGCCATCAGCTTTTTACGGGTCATGTTCCTCGGTATGCCCACACTGTTTTCCATGGTGATCTTCGCCGCTATCAAAGGTGGGGAAGGAGACAATAAGATTGCCATGATCTATGGAGCCATCTCAGTTTTTCTCAATATCATTCTGGATCCACTCTTTATCTTCACATTTGGATTCGGCATCCAGGGCGCTGCCATCGCAACAGTTATCGCACGAGGCGTCATCGGTTTTTACGCCATCAGTACACTCTTTGGGCCTAAAAATCCACTGCGTATTGATTTCGGCAGTTTAAAGGTCCGCTTCAGCGAAATGAAAACCCTACTTCGGATGGGGATTCCGTCAAGCATCGGGCAATCTACAGCTGCATTTGGCTTTACCATCATGAACATATTTATTATTTCCCTCGGCGAATCCACTTTAACCGCATTCTCTATAGGAAATCGAATCAGTGGTCTTGTGATGATGCCAGCCCTTGGTATCGGCTCTGCCATTTCAGCCATCATCGGTCAAAATCTTGGGGCAGGCAATGAATCAAGGGCCCGAGCGGCTGTAAAGACAAGTTCCCTCTTATCAACAGTATTTTTGATTATTGCAGGCGGTATACTCATTGCACTGTCAGAAAACGTGGTCCGAATATTCTCATCTGATCCAGAGGTTATTGTACAGGGCACACATTACATGCGGCTCATTACCGTAACCCTGCCACTGGTAGGCTTTTTTCAGATATTCATCGGCACATTCCAAGGTGCAGGCCACACCAAAACAGCCATGTTTTTAATGATTTCAAGACTTTGGCTCTTAAGAATCCCCATGCTCTATCTCTTCAAAAACTTCACCCATTTCCGTCCAGATTCTGTATGGACAGCCATGATTCTCAGCAATGTGATCATTTGTGTGATGGGCTTTCTGTTCCTAAAGTTTTCAGATTGGACAAAGTTACAAGAGAAAAAATCTACGCTGGCGCGGTCGGCGAACATATAGGCTACAAGCTGCTTTCTTTTTGGGGAGCAGTTTTTTTATGGAATATTATTAGTCCTAAACGCAGTGTCCCCTGTCCAGAATGGACACCAAGTAATGGACCGCTTCGAAAGATGGCTTGTTTTTTATATTATGCGTCTGCTAAAGTGATAGGCTTACCCTTGATAAGCGACTCATTTGAACCGCCCTTGTTCAAATCGGAGCGCAGAAATGGTAAGCCTATCACTTTAGCAGTTCTAGTAAAACATAAAAAAGGCCACTTCTTCTGAAGTGGCCCCATTACCTATTTATTGATGATCGTTCCTATATCCGTTCTAAAGTGTGCCCGTTCAAACTGTATCTTCGATACATTTGCATAAGCTTTTGTCCTTGCCAACTCCAGTGAATCTGCAATACCCATGACACCTAAGACACGACCACCATTAGTTTGTAGCTCACCGTCAACTGCTTTTGTTCCACTATGAAATACCAACATGTCTTCTGTAATCCCTGAAATGGCTTTGCCTTTTTCGTATGATTCCGGATAACCACCAGAGGCCATCATGACACAAACAGCGTGCTTGTCCGACCATTGCATGTCTACTGTCTCCAACTTGTTTTCTGCCATGGCATCAAATATGTCCACAAGGTCTGTTTCAAGTCTTGCCATAATCGACTGAGTTTCTGGATCTCCAAATCGCACATTGAATTCAATAACTTTTACATCTGTATTCTTAATCATGATACCAATGAAGATAATGCCTTTATACGACAATCCATCTGCCTTTAAGCCATTTAGAAACGGCTTCAAAATTTCATCGTGTACGATGGTTTCGATTTCATCATTGAACAACAGACTCGGCGAATAAGTCCCCATACCGCCTGTGTTCAGTCCTAAATCACCATTAAATGCCCGCTTGTAATCCTGCGCACTTTCCATTGGTACAATGGTCTGTTCATCAACAAAACACAGTACTGATGCTTCTACGCCTGTCAGGAATTCTTCCAAGACGATTTTACTGCCTGCACCATCGAACTTCTTTTCCACCATCATTTCCTTGAGCGCTTTCACTGCCTGGTCTTTTGTTTCAGCAATAATGACCCCTTTACCTGCAGCAAGCCCATCTGCCTTAATAACCGTCGGGAATCCAAAACTGTCTACCTCAGCAAGGGCTGTTTCAACATCTGTAAATTCCTTGTAGGCTGCCGTCGGAATCTTATGGCGCATCATAAAGTCTTTGGCAAAAGCTTTTGAGCCTTCTAACTGTGCCGCTTCACCATGAGGTCCGATAACTTTTAGGCCTTCTTCATGAAATAAATCGACAATACCATCGACAAGAGGCGCTTCTGGCCCAACGATAGTCAAATCAATATTTTTTTCTTTTGCAAAGGTTACAAGTGCTTCCCCTTCATTCACTTGTAAGGGGACGATTGTCGCAAGATTTTCCATCCCAGCATTGCCTGGGGCAACAAATAATTCCGTAACTTTTGGACTTTGCTTCATTTTCCAGAGAATCGCATGTTCTCTACCACCACTACCGATAACTAATAGTTTCATGAACCTACCCCTCCTTCACTTTAGTGTTTGAAATGTCTCATACCTGTAAAGATCATTGCAATGCCGTACTTGTTAGCGGCCTCAATTGACTCCTGATCTCTGATAGAACCGCCTGGTTGAACAATAGCAGTGATGCCTGCCTTGGCAGCCGCTTCTACGCAGTCAGCAAATGGGAAGAATGCATCTGACGCCATGACGCCACCTTTGATTTCTTCAAGAGACTGCTTCACACAGTTTTCAACTGCCCATATTCTATTGGTTTGACCTGGGCCAACACTTAATGTCTTTTTATTTTTTGCTAGTACGATACCGTTTGACTTTGAGTGTTTAACCACTTTCCATGCAAATAATAAATCTTCTATTTCAACCTTGTTTGGAATTCTTTCAGTCGCTACTGTATACTCACCATTCATAAGAGAATTGTTGATATCCTGTACCAAAATACCACCATTTACTTTTTTGATGTCTTTTTTTGCTGCTACTTGCTTTGTTAGGATGTTTTCTAGTTGCATCACACGAATATTTTTCTTTTTCGTTAAGATTTCGAATGCGTCTTCATCAAAAGATGGTGCTATAACGATTTCCACAAAAATCTCGCTGATTTTTTCCGCTGTTTGCTTGTCAATCGTTCTGTTGGCCGCAACAATACCACCGTAAATTGATGTCGGATCCGCTTCATAAGCCTTCATGTAGGCGTGAAGGATGTCGATGCCAGTCCCTACACCACATGGATTTGTATGTTTAACCGCAACAACTGTTGGTTCATCAAATTCCTTCAACAACTCTAAGGCACCATTGGCATCGTTGATGTTATTGAAGGACAGCTCCTTGCCATGTAGCTGCTCGGCATCTGCCAGACTCCCCTTTGTATCTGTCACTTCTTTGTAGAATGCCGCACTTTGGTGGGGATTCTCGCCATATCTTAAATCCTGTACCTTCTCATAAGTCATTGTCAACGTTTCAGGATATTCTTTCTTGTTTAATTTTTGTCTCATGTAAGTTGCAATCATCGTATCGTAGTTTGATGTATGTTCAAATACCTTATACGACAATTCCATTCTAAAGTCAGCTGTTGTATTGCCGTTTGCCTCAACCATTTTTAATACAGTTTGGTAATCTGAAGGATCAACAACCACTGTTACATCGTTATAATTCTTAGCAGCCGAACGAATCATTGTCGGACCACCGATATCAATATTTTCAATAATATCTTCATGGGTAGAGTCTGGGTTTAAAACAGTATTCTTAAAAGGATAAAGATTGACAACCACCATATCAATAGGGTCGATTTCCAAATCTGTCATTTGCGCTTGATGACTTGCATTGTCACGAATACCTAAAATTCCACCATGTACTTTAGGGTGTAATGTCTTCACACGACCGTCCAAACACTCTGGAAAACCAGTAACATCGTCAATACTCATAACAGGCAATCCCGCTTCTTGTAACTTGGCTTTTGTACCACCAGTTGAAATCAGTGTCACCCCTGCTGCTGCCAACCCTTTTGCAAATTCTACAATGCCAGTTTTATCCGACACACTCAATAACGCTCTTTTAATCAACTCTTGTTCCTCCTATTTTAAATTCCCCAAGCAAAGTTTTGCCGTCGTCTCCACCAACAATTTATGTTCAATTGCCAATACTTTTTTCTGTAAGGTCTCTGGTGTATCCTCTGGCGATACCGCAACTTTTTCCTGTGCAATGATTGCCCCTGTATCGGTGCCCTCATCTACATAATGAACCGTCGCTCCAGAAAACGCCTCTTTGTTGGCGATAACCGCCTCATGCACCTTCATTCCATAAAATCCGTCACCGCAGTAGGCAGGTATCAACGCTGGATGAACGTTGATAATCCGATTTCTATAATGATCTATGGTTTCTGGTGACAGAATGTTTAAATACCCTGCCAGTACGATTAAATCTACTTCATAATTTTCCAAGACACGCATTAATTCAGTTTCCGCATCTGCAGTATCCGGGAAATTGCCTTTACCAATATACACTCCTGGTATGGCATGATTCGACGCACGCTCTAGTCCGTAAGCAGCTTTCCTATTGGAAATGACCACCGCTACTTTCCCCTCAATCGTCCCAGACTCCGTTCCGTCGATAATCGCTTGTAGATTTGTACCGCCACCCGATATCAAAACACCTATACGCTTCATTTAAATAATACCTCTTTATCTCCATTGACTACGTCACCGATCACAACCGCCTCTTCGCCAGCTGCATTGATTGCTTCTATAATCGCTGTCGCTTCCTCTTCTGCTACAAATAGCATCATGCCGATCCCCATATTGAAGGTGCCGTACATTTCCTTTTCTTCAATATCGCCTGTTGCCATAATATAATCAAAGATTTTAGGCTTTGCCCAAGCTGATTTGTCCAACTTCACTGCCACACCTTCCGGTAAAGCACGTGGAATATTTTCATAGAATCCACCACCAGTGATATGACAAATGCCTTCTACTCTACCTGCCTTTAAAGCAGCTTCCACTTCTTTTGCATAAATCTTCGTTGGTCTTAAAAGTGCATCGCCTAATGTTTCTCCTAAATCTTCCACAAAGGCATCTACCGTCATACTCATTTTATCAAAGAATAATTTTCTAACAAGAGAGTAGCCATTTGAATGGATACCGCTTGACGGTAAGCCGATAATTTTATGTCCTGCTTTAATGCCACTGCCATCAATCATATTCTTTCTATCGACAACGCCAACTGCAAAGCCAGCCATGTCGTATTCACCATCTTTATAGAAACCTGGCATTTCTGCTGTTTCTCCGCCAAGTAGCGCCATACCCGATTGACGACAACCATCACATACACCTTCAACGATTGAAGCCGCTTTTTCAGCTTGTAAGTGACCCGTTGCCAGGTAATCCAAGAAGAAAAGTGGTGTTGCACCAAGACATAAAATATCGTTGGCACACATAGCCACAAGGTCTACGCCGACAGTGTTGTGCTTATCTGTTAAAAATGCAATCTTAAGCTTTGTACCGACGCCGTCAGTCCCTGATACAAGCACAGGTTCTTCAAAGTTCGTGCCCAGTTTGAACAAGCCACCGAAGTTTCCTAAATCCCCAATGACATTGTCATTAAATGTAGATTTCACGTGTTTTTTCATCATTTCAACTGCTTTGTAACCTTCGTGTACATCGACGCCAGCGTCTTTATAAGTTATTTTTGACATTTTTTCACCTTCACCTAACATTTCTCGAATACGAATTTATTTGCCGACTTTGGTACTGCCATTGGATAATCACCACTGAAACATGCTGTACATAACCTGTCGCCAGCAATGCCAGTTGATTCCACAAGGCCTTCAATACTGATATAGGCCAAACTGTCAGCACCAATCATTTCACAAATTTCATCTACCGACTTGACCGCACCAACTAGTTGCTTTCTTGATGGTGTATCAATGCCGAAGTAGCATGAATGCTTTACTGGAGGTGAGCTGACACGTAAATGTACCTCAGCTGCACCAGCGTCTTTAAGCATTTTTACGATGCGACCACTTGTCGTTCCTCTAACGATCGAATCATCAATCATGACAATGCGCTTGCCTACAATGTTTTCTTTTAGAACATTTAGCTTTAAACGAACTGCCAATTCTCTCATGCTTTGATCTGGTTGGATAAATGTTCTACCCATATACTTATTTTTAATCAGTCCCACACCATATGGAATACCTGATTCTTCTGCGTAACCAATAGCTGCTGCAATACCTGAATCCGGCACTGCAATAACCATATCTGCTTCAACTGGATGATTCTTTGCAAGAGTCCTTCCAGCATTACGTCTTGTCATGTATACATTTGATCCATCCATATCACTGTCTGGTCTTGCAAAATATACATATTCAAATGAACAGTGTGCACACTTTTGTCCTGGATTGAACATATGCGACTCCACGCCGTCTTTATTAATAATCACCATTTCACCAGGTGCAATATCTCTAATGAATTCAGCGCCAATAACATCTAAAGCAACTGATTCAGACGCCAACACATAGCCGTCTGCAGTTTTTCCCATTACTAGCGGACGAATACCATTAGGATCTCTAACGCCAATTAAGTTGTCACCACAAATGATTGTCAGTGCATAAGCGCCTCGAATACGTTCCATAGACTTGATAATTGCTTCTTTAAAGCCTAATGAATAGTTTCTCGCAATCAAGTTGGCAATAACTTCACTGTCAATCGACGTCTGGAAAATCGATCCTTGTTCCTCTAATTCATCTCTTAACATATTGGCGTTAACAAGATTCCCATTATGAGCAAGGGCAATACTGCCACCCTTGTAGTTCACGACAAGTGGTTGTGCGTTTGAGACATAACTTTCGCCAGTCGTCGAGTAACGCACGTGACCGATACCGATGTCACCACCTTCTAATCGACCAAGAACTTCTTTTGTGAAGATTTCCTGAACTAGACCCATTTCTTTATAGTATTTCATCTTACCGTCGCGTAACAATGCCATACCAGCACTTTCCTGACCTCTATGTTGTAAAGCAACCAAACCGAAACATAATCTTTGTGACATACTTTCATCTTTTGGCGCATAAATACCGACAACGCCACATTCGTCCTTCAACTTATCTAATTCGAACATGCTCAACCTCCTATTATAAGCAAGCTAAGATTCTGCCGGTCACACCGACAGAATCTCACTATCTACAGTCTATTCAGTACTTCTTGATACGCTGCTTCAACATCCCCTAAATCTCTTCTGAAGCGGTCTTTGTCCAATTTCTTATTTGTTTCTGAATCCCAAAGTCTACATGTATCCGGTGAAATTTCATCTGCTAAGATAACTTGACCTTCGTAAAGACCAAATTCTATTTTGAAATCCACTAATTTCATGTTTCTTTCAGCAAAGTACGCAATTAAAATTGTATTGATTTGCATTGCGTAGTCTTTGACCTTGGCCAATTGCTCTTCAGTTGCAAGTCCAATGGCAAATACATGTGAATCATTGATCATTGGATCGCCAAGATCGTCATTCTTATAACTTAACTCTAACACAGGTTGCTTTAAAACAGTACCCTCTTCTAAACCAAGACGCTTTGCCAAAGAGCCAGCAGCGATATTTCTTGGAATCACTTCCAAAGGTAAAATTTCTACCGCTTTTACAAGTGTTTCTCTATCGTTTAACAATTCTATTAAATGTGTTGGAATACCTTTTTCCTCAAGCATTTTGAAAATAATCGCAGACATTGTGTTGTTCACAACACCCTTATCAGCAATCGTACCCTTTTTTACACCATTAAAAGCAGTTGCATCATCTTTATATGATACGATGTATTCCTTCTCATTATCTGTTTTGAATACTCTCTTTGCTTTACCTTCGTACAACATTTCACGCTTTTCCATGAAGATCCTCCCTATTTGTAGTAGTTAACTCCTGATTTGAAAATACCAATATCAAATTGACCTGGTATGTTCTTCATGACATTTTTACCAACACGTTCGTTATGACCCATTTTTCCTAAAATACGACCATCAAGGCTTGTAATTCCTTCAACTGCGCTTAATGAGCCGTTTGGATTAAATGCACCATTGTTTGAAGCCACATCGTTATAGTCTACGTATTGCGTCGCTATTTGACCATTTTTCACAAGTTGCTCAAATTCTTCAGGCTGACACGCAAATCGACCTTCACCATGAGACAGTGGTGTATTATATACTTCGCCAACTGATGTTTCCATTAACCAAGGCGATTTGTTCGAAGCGACCTTCACTCTAGCGATGCTCGATACATGGCGGCCGATTTTGTTGTATGTTACTGTCGGCGCTTGTGCATCTAAATCTTTAATTTCGCCGTATGGCAGTAGGCCTAGTTTGATCAATGCTTGGAATCCATTACATATTCCCAACATCAAGCCATCTCTATTATTAAGCAAGTTCATTACTGCTTCTGTCATCTTAGGATTCTTGAAGACTGAGGCAATAAATTTACCTGAACCGTCCGGCTCATCTCCTGCACTGAATCCACCTGGAATTGCAATAATTTGAGATTGATTGATTAGTTTGACCATATGGTCTACCGATGCCATGATGTCTTTACTATTTAAATTCTTGAATACTGCTATTTCAACTTCTGCGCCTGCTTGTTCGAATACTCTCGCCGTATCGTACTCACAGTTGGTTCCCGGGAACGCTGGAATAAAGACACGCGGTTTTGCGATTTTAACAGCTGCACGTTTGATTGTTTGTGCGTTGTAGACAATATCCTCGACTGGTTCATCTAATGCTTCAGTCAGTGGGAAAACTTTAGCAAGTGGTGTTTCCCATGCCTTAATGGCTTCATCCACCTCGATTGTTAAGTCATCAACTTTTATGACTGCTTCTGCTGAAGTCTCGCCGACAACGACAAAGTTTTTACCAAATGACTCTTGTTGTAACGCCGCAACGCGTTCTGCAGCAACTTCCATTAAAATACTACCGTATGATTCTTCAAATAGGTCATTAAATGCCAACCGACCATTTAAGGTTGCCCCAATTTTATTACCGAAGCTCATCTTGGATAAGGCACCTGCAAGACCACCTTTACCGATAGCGTATGCAGAAAGAATTGTCTCATCTTGAATCCCTAAATGAATCATGTTGTAAGCCCGCTTCAATTCAGTAAAGTCAGGACAGTCAACAGCATCTCTATTATGTTTGAACAACACAAGTGTTGAGTCTTTTTTCTTAAATTCCGGTGAAATGACACGGTCCACTTTTACCGGTGCTACAGCAAATGAAATCACTGTTGGTGGTACGTTGATGTCTTTGAAGGTTCCCGACATCGAATCCTTGCCGCCGATTGCCGCTAGGCCAAATTCGCTTAGTACCTTGTTGACACCTAATAAACTACTAAATGGTTTACCCCATTTTTCAGGTGACGATCCAAGCTTTTCAAAATACTCTTGCATCGAGAATCTTGCTTTTCTATAATCACCACCGATGGCAACAAGTCTTGCAATAGAATCTACAACACTGTACATACCTCCGTGGAATGTCGACCACTTGCCTACTTCAGGATCATAACCGAATGTCATGATTGTACCGGTAGTCGTTTCACCATTTAGGACTGGTACTTTAGCGACCATACCCTGGGTCGGTGTTTTTCTGTAATGTCCACCAAATGGTGACAATACTGTTGCCGCCCCAATAGAACTGTCAAAGTTTTCAACAAGCCCTTGCTTGGAACAAACATTCAATCGACTTAAATTATCCAACCAAGTTTCTTTACAAGCCGTTTGATCAGCACATTCCTTATTCTTATTAAAGAAGTTTTTCTCTTCTTTAGCTGCTTTTACTTCTACAGCCGCCTTTGTTTTCACACCATTCGTTTCTATAAAATCTCTATCCAAGTCCAAGATTGTGTCGCCAGCCCAAGTCATTCTTAAATAACCTGAATCTGTTACCGTTGCAACCTCTACAGCTTCTAAGTTTTCATCTGCTGATAATGCCTTAAAGGCCTCAACGTCCTTTGCACCAACTACAACAGCCATACGCTCTTGAGATTCCGATATCGCCAGTTCCGTTCCGTCTAGTCCGGCATACTTCACTGGTACCTTATCTAAATTGATGTCAATGCTGTCTGCCAGTTCACCGATTGCAACTGATACACCACCAGCACCAAAGTCATTACATTTCTTGATGAGTACACTTAACGCTTCATTTCTAAAGAGACGTTGTAACTTTCTTTCAACTGGTGCATTCCCCTTTTGTACTTCTGCGCCACATGTTAAGATACTGTCTTCATCTTGTTCCTTAGAAGAACCGGTTGCACCACCGCAACCATCTCTACCCGTTTCGCCACCGACGATAAGAATCGCATCACCAGCTACTGGTTTTTCTCTTCTGACGTTTTTCTTAGGTGCTGCACCGATTACAGCGCCAACTTCCATTCTCTTTGCAAGGAAGCCTTCATCATATACTTCTTCTACAAGGCCCGTTGCAAGACCAATTTGATTGCCGTATGAACTAAAGCCTTTTGCAGCTTCTCTTGTAATTTTGATTTGCGGTAATTTTCCTGGTATCGTTTCTTCAACAGGTGTTCTAGGATCTCCTGAACCTGTAACACGCATTCCTTGATACACATAAACACGTCCTGAAAGTGGATCTCTGATAGCTCCACCAAGACACGTTGACGCCCCACCGAATGGTTCGATTTCCGTCGGATGGTTATGTGTTTCATTCTTGAACATCACTAGGTAATCTTCGTCAACACCGTTCACATCCACTGGCACGTTGATACTACATGCATTGATTTCATCAGATACGTCTAGATCTTCTAAGTTGCCTGCTTTTCTTTGCTTCTTGGCTGATATAACCGCTAAATCCATCAATGAGATATCTCTATCCGTTTCACCATATACATAGGCTCTATCGTCCAAGTAAGTTTGGTATGCATCTCTAATGACATTGCTGTATGGGCCCTCTTCAATACCAACAGCCGTGATTTCACTAAAAAATGTCGTATGGCGACAGTGATCTGACCAGTAAGTATCCAAGACTTTCAATTCTGTTATTGTTGGATTTCTTCTTTTGGAAATAAAGTATTTTTGAATGTGGGCAATATCTTCTGCCGACATGGCAAAACCCATTTCAGCTCTATAAGTTTCTAATTCGTCTAAAGTAAAATCTATGAAGCCATCTACTCTCTTTACCTTTTCAGGTGCTGCTAAGTGTTTGTCCAGAGATAGTGGTTTACCCAGTGGCACTTCATGGGCTTCCACAGGATTGACTAAGTAGTTCTTGATTTTTTCTTTTTCTTCTATTGTTAATGTGCCTGTCATGATATAAATCATCGATGTATCAATTAAAGGTCTTTCTTTTAAGGTAATGATTTCAATACATTGACCTGCTGAGTCCCCTCTTTGGTCAAACTGTCCTGGTAGTAATTGTGTTCTAAAAGCAAATGTGCCTTCATCAATATCAACTGTTTCTTCTGTGACGATATCGACATTGGGTTCCGAAAACACTGAGTTTTTAGACTGTACATAATCTGCGTCCGTCAATCCTTCAACATCATACACATTAAGCATTCGAACACTTTCGATACCAGCAATATGTAATCCTTCTTTAATTTCTTTTAAAAGCTTTTTACTTTCTTCAGCAAATCTATCTTTTTTCTCAACAATTATTCTTTTTACCGAGCTCATTTTACCCTCCTATGAAAAACCAATTCCGCTGTTTTCGCTTTCATTTTAACACAGGATAAACTATAATAATAATTAATATTACTAATACGAATTATAAGGAGTGCTAATATGAATGTGAACTTTGAATTATATAAGATTTTCTATTATGCAGCTAAACATTTGAACTACTCGAATGCCGCTAAAGAACTGTATGTGAGCCAGTCGTCAATCAGCCAAAACATCAAGTCCCTGGAAGTACAGTTAGGCTCAAAATTATTCTATCGTGCAGGTAAAGGCGTCCACTTAACTGAAGAAGGGAAACTTTTATATAGTTATGTCGAAAAAGCCTTTCACATCATCAAGGCAGGAGAAAAAAATATGGAAAGCCTTAACAGCTTGGAATCAGGAACCGTTCGAATCGGTGCCAGTGATACAATCTGTAAATACTTCCTATTCGATGCACTAAAAGAATTCCATGCGCTATATCCGAAAGTAAATATCACCATCAACAACCGTCCGTCTTCAATCTCCCTAAACATGGTCAACAAAGGCTTGCTTGATGTAGGCATTATCAACATCAATCCCCACAAAAAAACAGCTGGGTATAACATCATTAAATTCAAATCCTTTAGCAGTGTCTTCATCGCCTCAGAGGAGCGGTTTGGCCATTTAAAGGACAAGGTGTTATCTCTGAAGGAATTAGCCGACTTGCCACTGATCTCCCTAGAAAAAGATTCAACAACGAGAAGAATTTTGGATGCCTTCCTTGAGGAGCGGCAACTTGGCATCACCCCCGAATTCGAATTCGGTTCAATGGATCTGATACTGGAAATGACTAAACTGAATGTCGGTGTCGGTTTCGTTTCGGAGCCTGCTGCAAACAGTATTCTAGGGGATGATATTTTCAAGATTCAGCTTAAAGAAACACTTCCAACCATTGATATCGGAATTGTCTATAACAACAACATTCCTCAAACCATCGCAACGCGAACCTTTATCGAACTGCTTGAGTCATATGGGGATAAAGGATCGCAAGTCAAATTTAAAGATTACTAATGACATCAATGAAATTTAATGCAAGGTGACTGCATCCAAAAAAATAAGAAGGGACAGATGTCTGATGACATCTGTCCCTTAATTATCATAATTGTTGATTAGTGACCACAACCGCCGCCACATGAGTTACAGTCTGCTGATTCACCTTGAGAAACTGGTGCAACGTAGTAGCCATTTCCTAAGAATTCTACTTTCATTTCGCCAACTTGCTCAAATAAATCTTTGTCCATAACAAATAAAATATCGTTTGAATCATCTTGTAAATCCGTGTCCTTGATTCCATCAAGGGATAAGCCGAAGCTTGGACCTGATCAACCCATACCTGCTAAGTAAATTCTTACTGAACCAGGAAAATCTGGTTGTTGCTTTGCAACTTCTTTGATTGCATCTATCGTATCTTGATTAGTTAATACTTTCATGCCTCTTCCTCCTATAATCTTTTAATTATAAATATAACTTATAGTGTGCAACACACTATTCATTTCTTCTATAAAACGATTATACCACAAGATTTGAAAATTGTTCTCAAATTAGTCGTAACTTTTTTGTGAACAAGAAAACACCCCCTCCAAGAAGGGGTGTTTATCAGACTTTCAGCGTTTCTATTTTTTTAAAAATTCAATAAAATTAGTGTTGACAGCCGCTACAACCGCCATTTCCATCATGTTTGTGCGAGTCTTTTTCATGGCATGTGCCACATTTGGACTCTTTTTTATTCACTGGTTCCACAAAGAATCCATTGCCGATAAATTCAATAATCATATCGCCAATCTCTTCATACATTTCAGCATCCATGATAAAGTTCAAGTCCTGATACACATCGATTACATCGTCTTCAAACACGTCATCTACCACGATGCCAAATTTATCGCCGCCACAACATGAACTTTCTTTATAAAATCTAATGTTTCTAGGCGCATCTTCATGCTCATCTAAAATTCCTTGTAACTCTCTGATCGTTCCTTGATTTGTTTCTGTTTTCATTTTTTTCTCCTATATTACTTCAGCAGTTTATCAATGGCCTTGTCCAAAGCGTCAAACGCTTCTTCATCTCCACTTTCGATTGCTTCTATTAATATTTTCATCATAACACACCCATTCAAAGCATTCAATGCGATGACTCGCCCATAGAGATCTCGGGTAGTTTGATCTTATGCCATTCACCCTTGCCATAATGCCATTTTCAACGAATTAGAGTTAATCACATAAGAAACGGCGACCCTTTAAGTCGCCGTACTGAGCATTTCTTATCTCATTTCTTTATAATGCAATTTCTTGACGAATACGATCGTAGATTGCTGTTTTATACTCTGACAAATCTTTACTATGAACTGTACGAATCAGGCTGTCTCTTTCAAAACAAACGCTTTTTCCATCAATGACAAACTCATAATGTAAGTCATCTTCACAAGTCAATGCGTATTCAAAATTAATACTTTGGCTCATTTCCTCAATCTCTTTATCCACCATACCGATTGCTTCTAAAAAATAAGCTGTTTTCTCTAGTCTATCCCTCATAATAGTTTCAAGTCTTTCCATAAACCCTCTCCCCTTTCAACGGTATTTGTTTCCTCTATTTTTTAGATACCCGTCAATAGTAGCTACAAACACACTGTTATTTTTGAATCAAAAATTTTATTGTAACTCGATTGATACTATTTGTTCACGATTCCTTCACATCTATTGTTTATAGTATAATAGGATGAAACATTAATTACACAAACGGAGGAATAACATGCAATTTAAAAAGAAAATGGTCGTACTATTATCGACGGCACTACTAGCAACTGCGGTTACTGGTTGTACTGCAACAACAACTACTTCAACAAGTGATGATGTGGCTGTTGCATCATTCACACAAGGTTCAGTCAACCAATCTGCTTTAAACGAACAATTACTGATGAAATCAGGGATGCAGGTAATGCTTGATATGGTAGACAAGGGTATCCTTGACGAAGTTGTACCTGTAACTGATGAAATGACAGCTACAGTAGACAGCAACTTGGAAAATATTAAAGGCTATTACAAAGATGATTTTGAAAGTTCATTAAAAATCAACGGTTTCAAAGATGAAGCTGATTTCAAAGCATCATTATTATTAAACGAACAACGAAGTCAATATACATTAAGCTATATCTCATCTGAACTTATTACAGAAGAAGCGATTCAAGCATACTATGACAACTACTCTCCAAATGTTGAAGCGAGTCATATTTTGATTAAGCCAGAAGATGAATCAGATGCTGCATTAGCTCTTGCTAAAGCAAAGGCAATCGCACTGATTGATCGTATCAACGCTGGTGAAGATTTTGCTGAACTTGCAAAAGAATTCTCAGCAGATCCTGGTTCAGGCGCTAACGGTGGTGCCCTTGGATCATTCGGAAAAGGCCAAATGGTAGCACCTTTTGAAGAAGCAGCATTTGCATTAACTGTTGGTCAGGTAACGGACGCACCAGTTCAATCACAGTTCGGTTTCCACATCATCAAGAAAACTGGTGGTGAAGAAAAGCCGTCACTAGAAGAGATGAAGACAGATATCGAGAAAGCATTGTCGACTGAAGCATTACAAGCGGATCAAAACTTAACGTTTAAAGCACTTGTAAAACTGAGAGCAGACAACGGTTTTGAAGTATCAAATCCAATCATCGCTGATCAATACAAGCTTTTCACTGAGCAATTATCAGCACAATAATTTAAGTTAACCACAAAAGGTGCAAGCAACATCCTCTGGATGTGACTTGCACCTTTTTTAATTTATGTCAACACGTTCAGCTGTTTCCCATTTATAAATGCAACAACATTATCAATACAGCCATCCGTCTTTACAATCAATGCTTCTCTTGTATTGAATCCTATATGCGGTGTCAGTACCACATTATCCAATGTCTTTAATCCTTCTGTACTTGGATGGCCTAATTCAATGTCGTCAAGGCCAGCCCCTTCTATACCACCTGTTGATAAGGCCTCTACCAATGCCTGTTGATCCACAAGTCCTCCACGGGCAGTGTTGATAAGAATGGCACTATTCTTCATCAGGCTGAATTCCTCTTTAGTGATGTAGTGCTTCGTTTTATCGGTTAGCGGCAAATGTAATGTGACGATATCGCTTTCTTGAAGCAAGGTTTCCTTGGATACATATGTAATTTTCGAGACATCATCGCACCGTTTAGATGTCGTATGAACCAAGACCTTCATATCAAATCCAGTCGCAATTCTTGCCACTTTTTTTCCAATGGCTCCAAATCCAATAATTCCGACAGTTTTATGGGTTAGTTCTCTGCCTAAAAACGGCTGCCATCCATAACGGTTATGCACTTTGACATCAGTGTCCGCCAAAGATATTTTTCTGAACACATCTAGCATCAATCCTACTGATAGTTCAGCTACGGCGTTTTTCGCATACCCGCGCACATTCGTTACGACAATATTTTGTTTTCTTGCACATTCAAGATCTATTTGATCATACCCTGTTGACCATAAAGAAATTATTTTGACCTTCTGTAACGATTCAAGGACCTGGGCATCGAAAGTTGTCCAACCAGTAATAAGAACTTCTGCCTTCCCTACACGATCAATGATTTCATCATTATTCTTAGAGGTCGTCGTATACTGTGTTACTGTCCCCAAAGTTTCTAACCGATTTAGTTGGTCTTCACTTATTGTCACCGCATCTAATATCACTATATTCATCGTAGCGCCTCCTTTGTCTTACTCCTCTATTGTTCAATTTTTATCCACATTCGTCAAGGAAGTCCTAACAATAAAAACCCGAACTTCTACGTAGAAGTTCAGGCTTCATATTTATTGATTATATAGTTAATCCTGAAGTACCGTAGAAAGCACATTTGAAAATTTCTTTAACATCTTCTGGTGAAGATTGTCTTGGATTTGTTGATGTGCATGGATCCTCAAAAGCATTTTTACTCATGCGATCAAGAACTTCATTAAACTTTTCTTCTGTAATTTTAACTTCTGTTACATCCTGTAACGTTAGTGGAATTCCTAATTTGTTGTTTGTCGCACGTAGTTCATTAGGTAAATTCTCAATTTTTAATTCTTTTTCAAGCATATCCACTTTGTTTGTCGCACTTCTGTTGTACTCAACAATGTAAGGCATTAGAATTGCATTGGCAAGACCATGTGTAATCCCAAATTCTCCACCAATCTTATGTGCCAAACTATGAATTAATCCTAGAGACGCATTCGTAAATGCCATACCAGCTAGTGCCGACGCATTGTGCATTGCATCTCTTGCATTCAGGTCATCGGCTTGAGTATAAGCAACCGGTAAATTATTGAACACAAGATCAATCGCCTTAAGAGCAAGTGGATCTGTATAAACACTTGCTGCAGTAGATACATATGCTTCAACCGCATGCGCCATAACATCCATTCCTGTATTTGCAGTAATATGCGCAGGCATTTTCGAAGGAATCTCAGGATCAAGCAATGCAATATCTGGTGTCATCTCTGTCGATACCAATGGGTACTTGATATGATTTTCAGTATCTGTAATAACTGAGAATGCCGTGATTTCAGATGCTGTACCACTTGTTGAAGGCACTGCAATAAATTTCGCTTTCGTTCTTAACTTTGGAAATTTAAAATTCACTAGATCCTCAAACTTCGTTTCTGGATATTCATAATAAACCCACATAACCTTCGCTGCATCAAGCGCTGATCCACCACCAATGGCAATGATCCAATCTGGATTAAATTCAGCCATTTCTTTACCGCCACGAATAACCGTCTCGATAGATGGGTTTGGTTCTACGCCGTCAACAACACTGACTTCCATACCTGCTTTTTCAAGTTCAGCTTTCGCCTTATCTATATAACCAAAACGCTTCATCGAACTGCCACCTGTTACAAGTGTCGCTCTCTTTCCCTCAAGCGTTGATAGATGTGTTAATGCGTTTTCTCCAAAAATTATATCCTTTGGCACTCTAAATCCTTGTAATCCCATAAGTAATCTCCTTTGTAATTTATTAACGATGCATATCATTTATAAATGTGTTAAAATAATATCAGTCTTTTTGAAGCGATTAATAATGAAATCATCCAACACTGCTTTTATTTATAATGACTACAAGATTTATTATAGAGATATTCGCTTTCAAAAACTCACATTTTTTTGAAGAAATCATATAAATTTGAATTATTTTGTTTAATATTTAACAATTCAGCTTATATAAATATGAAAGGACCCTATATGTTACATTCATTTGATCACACATTGGAAAAATTCCACGGTTTCGAAACCGACTATGTAAAATTACTCTATTATGATTTACCCGCTCATTACACCGGCACTTACCAAACCTTCGGCTATACGAGATTTTGCACGATTCTTGAAGGTGAAAAGCAAATTACCCTGAAGAACAGATCCTTCAATTATAACAAGGCTCAATCTTTGCTACTGCCATCCTACTCCAAAGTTTTTATGGAAATCGATCAGCCGACAAAGGCCTTGGTATTCGAGTTAAACGACCGCCTTATAGAGTCTGTTATAGAAAAAGCACACATTCAAACAAATAAAGAAATAGATTTCAATCCCAACAAGGAAGTACTGGTCAATAATTTTGAAGAGAACCTACAATCAACATTGCAACAATTGTTACTCAATAGCAATTCAGCACACAAAGAACCCTTTCTAATCGATTTATATATGCAAAAGTTGATTTATGACCTCCTACACATTGAAACCACTAGCGATATCGTTTTAAGCCAAAACATGAATCCAATGGATAAAGTGATTCAAATAATGAAAAACAATGTTGAGGCACCTTTTTCTTCCAGAGCACTGGCTGAGAATTTTAATATGAGTTTATCCAACTTTAGCCATACATTCAAGAAATACATGGGTCTAGCCCCGAACAAATACATGCATCAACTAAAGATGGAACGTGCCAAGCTCTTGTTAACTAATGCTTGTGTAACAGAAGTCGCCTTCGAGCTGGGATACGAGAATCCCTCATATTTCATTCGACTGTTTAAAGAATACTACGGCATCACACCAAAGCAATATCAGCTTCGCCACACTAACGGTTAGACCACTGTAAATTTTACAAATTATTGGAAAAAGTGTAAAGTAACATTAGACAACTATTATGAAAGGGGGCATTCCATGAAACTCGAACGACGTTTTATCATCGTAATGTTTCTCTGTCTATTGTTCATCGGTCTTCTCACGACTCCTATTGGTCAAAGAATGATCGATGCCTATGTCAATATTCCCCACGACGACAGCTTTGAAGCATTTGAAATCTACTTTACTGATGTCGGCGGCCGCGGTACGACACGCGACAAGGATGCCGAAAAATACTTTGCAGAAGCTGAGTATCCACCACTAAGAGACATGGCGTTTTTTTATAAGAAAAAATATCCCGACGACATATTAAGAGGCCAACTGGTGCTGGATGACAACTCTTTGGAAACCATCTCAAACGATGAACTGTACCAAGTCCTTACATACGGTTATGACCGCATTATCAATCAAACAGGTAAAAAATTCGAAGCCTGCGACTTACGAATTGGCTATGACGAAAAGGTTCTCACGAAACTAGAATTACATAATGATTTGAATACGTTTACTTTAACGGATACATACAATACAATACCTGGTTACCACAAAATCGGCTCTCTTGATACCGATGCACTCGAAACCCAGTTAAGCGACGACCTGTCCTTTGTAGTAAATGTTCAACTGATACAATTGCCATTGTCTTCAAGTCATATAATCGCCAAAGCTTATGTCAACAATGATTTTACCCCATTGAAACAAAAACGACTTGAGTCACTCATCAAAGAAATGACAGAAGCAAGGCACTTATCCGTTTACTACAGTAAATACGGGAAGCGAATTCAACAAACCATTGCTGATGATCCAACAATAGAAAAATAGAACTGACAAGTGACGCCATCATCTGTCACTACTCTTTGGAACAATTACAAGCACTGCTAGGATTATCGCAATAAAACACTCTTTCACATTACATAAAAAGAGCGTAACAGTTTTATACTGCTACGCTCTAAAGTCCGACTTTCAAATGTCCTTCATAGGACTTTACATGTTCATTCTCTTTACTTATCTATTACTTTTCCGATCCTTCAACAAGACGGTTGATTTCAGCGAGTTCTTTTTTTGTGAAGTATCGCCAGCTACCATATGGTAAATCACCAAGTTTTATATTCATTATACGTATCCGTTTTAGCGTCTTTACTTCATAACCAAAATGCTCACACATTCTTCTAATCTGTCGATTCAAGCCTTGCGTCAAGATGATCTTAAACATCCGTTTGTTCAATTGTTCCACATAACAAGGATTGGTAACAACCCCTAAAATCGGAACCCCTTTTCTCATACCAGCCATAAAGTCTTTGGTAATATTCTTATCCACAGTTACGATATATTCTTTTTCGTGACCGTTCTCGGCACGTAATATTTTATTGACAATATCACCATCATTGGTCAAGAAAATCAAACCTTCAGAATCTTTGTCCAGACGTCCGATATGAAAAATACGTTCGCCGTAGTTTATATAATCAATCATGTTATGTTTGTCTTTTAAATCAGTTGTACTCGTTACCCCAACTGGTTTATGGAAGGCTAGATAGACACGTTCTTTTTTCATTGTCAACTGTTTCTTTCCAACTTTTATCGTGTCGCTTAAGCTTACCTTTTGTCCCTGTTCTACCGGCTTACCATTTACCGTTACTTTGCCGCTTTCAATCAGTTTATCCGCTTCACGTCGTGAACAGAATCCTGTTTGTGATATCGCCTTATTCAATCTTATTAAATCATCCATACGCTCACCTTACTTTATAAACTATGATCTATCTTCATCATTAATAGACCGCCAATCATCCTATTATATCAATTAAACGATTCTTTCTCTATAGCTACATTTCATACAGAGTGGCTCCACTATGTTCCTGTTTTCAAATCCCCTTGCAATTGCTGATGCTCTTGGTGATGCAACAACATCTTGAAGGGTATCCTCAAAGATATTGCCAAGATTAATAACGCCGTCTGCATCCAAGCAACAGGGGACGATGACACCGTTTGATAATATCGCAAGTTGATGTCTGAGTCCAAAGCAATTCCCCTTTGTTCCAACCAACTCACTATCCATACTTGGCCAGTCAAACTCAACGCCTTTATTGATAAAAAGTTTGCTGTTTAGCTTCAGTTTTTTTGTTTTAGGGTCTGTGATCATTTTTAGATTCGGTAAGTCCAAAAACGATTCTATCCTATCCAAGGTTTGCTGATTCTTTTCATTCGCCACTAAATGGTGGTCATCAAAATTCCATAGTCGTAGATCAAAAATTGTTGATGTCTCTGCTAATCCACGTTTAACAAAAGTCAGCACTTTAGTTAAATACGTATCATAAGCTGCTGCATCTGTGTCTCCTTCAAAACTCTGTAATGAAATGTTCACCAGTCGCACACTTGGATTTTCAAGGATAATCTCACCATATGCACCAAGCAATGTCCCATTGGTCGTTATATTGACTATTTTATTATATTGATGACAAAGATCCAGAATCTCTTTGAAATCTGGGTGAAACAGTGGTTCCCCTTTTACATGTAAATAGATATGATCACCACGGCCTTCTATCTTCTTTAATACCGTTTCAAAGTCTTGTACCGACATGACTTGTTTCGATCGCTTTGAAGGTGGACAAAAGGAGCATGATAAGTTGCATACATTGGATATCTCTATAAATATTCTTTTAAATTTATTCATCTTTAACCTCAATAAATCGCCATTTAAGTCACGGTTACAAGTTATTTTATCACACCCATGCCTAATTCCAAATCGAACACTCTCCTTTTCTGATACAAAAACAAAATAGCCTGTGCGTAAATTACACACAGGCCATATTTTTATGTTATATTACTTTCTTATTTACCCATCTTCTCTAAATAGGCTTGATATTTTATTTCCTCGAGCGTCTCCGCTTTGTCCAGCACCATCGACTCAAGGCTCTTTTTATAGGCTTCTACCTTATCATAAACTATATCATCAAATGACCCAATCACTTCAGCTGCCAATATGCCGGCATTCTTAGCCCCATTAATGGCTACCGTTGCAACTGGAATGCCTGGCGGCATTTGAACAATTGAATACAGTGAATCGACACCACTCAGTGTACTGGTTTTAACAGGTACACCAACAACAGGTACAGATGTCATTGCAGCAACCATTCCCGGCAAATGGGCAGCACCACCTGCACCAGCAATAATAACTTTTACGCCTCTTTGTCGAGCGCTTTTCGCATAAGAAACAAGTCTATCCGGTGTACGATGTGCTGAGACAACCGTTAACTCATACGGCACACCAATTTCATCTAAAAATACTGCCGCATCTTTCATTACCGGCAAATCTGAATCGCTTCCCATAATAATTCCTATCATCTGTCGCCTCCTGTTATTTTTATATGCTTAAACGCAGTTTCCGCTTCTTTTCTTATTGTATCAATATCTGATCCAATCACTGTCAAATGCCCCATCTTGCGACTTGGCTTTGAGACAGTTTTTCCATATAGGTGTACTTTCACCTTTGGATTCTCGTATGTTTTTTCGATGCCTTCTATAATTGTAGGCCCTTCAACACCCGATCCAAGTATATTACGCATGACAATCGGACATCTTAAGGATACATCTCCAAGAGGTAGGCCGGTAATTGCTCGAATGTGCTGTTCGTACTGGGATGTGAAAGTGCCTTCAATCGTGTAATGTCCAGAATTATGAGGTCTTGGCGCGACTTCATTAAGGAATATATCCCCTGATGCATCAACAAACATCTCTGTGCAGAACATGCCCACACCTTCGAAAATTTCCATGACGTCATGAGCCATCTCCATTGCCTTGTGCTCACTTTTTTCTTCTAAAGCGGCAGGTACAATGGTCTCGTCAAGAATACTGTCCTTATGGATATTCTCCGCAACTGGATAGACGACGATTTCGCCACTGATGCCTCTACAAGCGAGGACGGATATCTCCTTAGTGAAGTTCAAGAATTTCTCAGCCATCAAAGGTACTTGTCCAGCGCCCAAAGTCTTATAGCCTGCCTCAATTTCAGCTTCTGACTTAATAACCGCGTTTCCTTTACCATCATACCCACCAGTCGTCGCTTTTAACATAAATGGATAACCAAAGGTCTGACCGGCACTCTTCAACGCTTCGATTGTTTCAACTTTTATAAATTCAGGCATTCGTATGCCATTTTCTTTTAACAAGGTCTTTTGAGTAAATTTATCTTGAATGATTTTTAAACTACGGGCCGTAGGATATATTTTATGCCCATCTTCCTCCAAAGCCTCCAGAAAATCCGCATGAATATGTTCAAACTCATAGGTGATGACATCCACTTCTGCAGCTAAGGCCTTAAAGGCCTCTTCATCATGAAAAGATGCCTGTATATGTTTGTCGCTAATACTATGGGACGGACATGCTTCTGCTGGATCAAGGGTCACAATTTCAACTCCCAACCGCTTGGCATCTAGAATCATCATCTTGCCTAATTGTCCACCGCCGATAATACCTATTTTCTTCTTTAAAGGATTCATGCTTACACCTTCCTATATCTAAAGTATAATCTGTGATTACTCACACTTAGCACAGATAAATTACAACTTTACACAGTTAGTATATCATGGGTTTAATTATAATTGTAATTAATAATACTTATATGATATATAAGCAGATGTAATATCACTTGTGTCCTTGTCCACAAAAAAATGAGAGCGCTCGCTCTCATGTATTTTGGTTGGACCTTATAAATTTCTCTCGTTAAATTCATCTTTCGTAAGACCATACAGTATCTCATCCACATATTTGCCGTCTGTATAGATGGCCTGGCGAACAACACCTTCATTCTTCTGGTCAATACTATTCAGGTTAAAGGCGCCAACGTTGACACCATCCAAGGTCTCTATGGTAAACATCAGACGCTTGGTCTCTGGCTTAAAGTTGGAAAACAACTCTATGTCTGATTGATTCTTTTCAATGGTCGGCGGCAGTTCCAGCTCATATTGAAGCATCCGTCTGGCCTCACTGTCGAAACAGTTGTAATAGTGTTCTTCCCAATCTTCAGGCAACATCGCTCGTAAGCGCACTTTATCATTTTGCCAATAATACTTGTCGTAATTAATCGTCTTCATAGTCCCCTCCGTTATGTATGTATTATGCTTCTATTGATAGTGTACATAATCATAAATTGTCATTCTATAGAGAGAATGATTCTGAGTTATTTTTGATATATTTTTTTTCCACACACAATTGCATTTCATACACTACTTGTTTATCCGCCAAGGATACACTCAACTCAGGATGTTCTATCTCCAGTACCTCTTGATGCCTCAACCTTAACTCATGACACTCTAAATACCGATCAATTTTGACTTTCACTTCACTTAAAGCCGAAAAATCACCTTCGTTGAAAATATAAAATACCGATAAATAAAGACCTTCTTCCAGGACCAGTGTTTCAAAAGGATTCTCTTGATCCTCAGTCTGTAAGAACTCATCCGTGATTTCAATACACATTTTTGATGACTCCTTTTCAAAGGATGACAAAGCATCATAATCAAACAAGGACATCAAGGAACATTCCGTATAAAAATCCGTTACAATCAGCTCCTTAAACATGTCGTAATAAGCTTTCATGCTTTCTATAAAGGGACTGTTAAAAGGATCAAACAAAGACAGCTTTCGCACCTTGAACTTCTTGATGCGAAAAGACACTTCAAAGGCGTCTTCCCCAAGGAGTTCGAGTAGTTGCTCCGTCTTTTGTTGCAATGACTGAAGGTCTTTAATCTTCTCCATCAAAGCATCATTCTGAAACGCCAATAAATCAGTGTAAGTCTGTTTCTCAATCCCTCCGTCAATGAAAACTTTTATTTGATCAATGCTGAAGCCCAGGTCACGAAACATAAAAATCTGGCGTAACCGCTTCATATCCTCCACATCATAATACCGATACTTCTTGTCATCAATTTCAGGGGTCAGTAAGCCCTTTTCCTCATAATGACGCAAGGTTTCTTTGGTTGTTTTAAAAAGGTGAATGACTTCACTTTTAATCAGTTTTTTCCTTGGTATGGATTCCATAAGCCCTCTATTCGTAAACCACTAGTTTGGACAACTCTATTCGTTTCATATATACCACCAATATACCTATAAGAATCAAGTCTGCCAACAAGAAGCCAGTGGCCACACCAATGGCACCAAAGGCCATGATGGCAACATATGCAATAACTGGTATGAGTACAAGGGTTCTTGCAACCGAGATAGCTGCTGATTCTAGAGGTCTGTTGATGGCTGTGAAAAATATGCTCAGTTGAAGGGGGAAATTCGAGAACAAGACTGCAAACCCCATGGTCATGTAAAAAAACGAGGCCAATTCAAGGGTTTCAGTCGACTCCACAAACATCTTCAATACGTGATTCACTAACGGAAGGGAAAGAATATAAGCAACACTACCAATCAACATGGCTTCCCGGACCGAGTGTTTTAGAAGACTTCTCAATTTTATGAAATTACCTTGACCCATTAGTTGGGATAGTATCGGCTGGAGTCCACCTGCAGCGCCCATGAAAATACCATAGAATAAGAAAATCAGAATATTTGCCACCGCATAGGCCTCAAAATGTGCTGGTGTCAAATACCGTATAAATGCTTGGTTAATGACAAAAATCATGACGGCATCCACTAACAGCATTGCGAAGTCACTAAGTCCATTATAGGCGATTCTCGCTAGTACATTCATATGAAGCGTTGGCCTTGAGATTTTAATCAGTTTGGATCGATAAATAAAATAGAAGAGTCCACCGGCAAACTGAACCACATTGCTGATAACCGTAGAACCTGCCAAACCAACGATGCCTAAATCTAAGACCGCAACTGCAATGACATTAAGAATCAGATTAAGCATTGTCACAATTATGTTCAAAACAAAACTATATCTTGGACTTCCATCGTTATAAATAAGGACATCCAGTCCTCTACCAACCAGCATAAAAGGAAAGGACAAAGAAAATACCTTAAGATAAACGTTGGCCATCTCAACAATATTTCCTCTTGCACCAAGTAAATGCACAAATTCCTTGTGAAACAAGAAAGTAGGTATCATCAAAGCCAGTCCAAGACCTCCTAGAAGGACCAATATGCCGCTGGATACATGGGTCGCTTTATCAATATTACCGCGTCCAATCAGCAAGCCAACATAAGCGCCCAAGCCACCGATGAACAGTGCTGCAACCGCGTAAGTCAAGTACATAAGTGGACTTGTAATAGTAGTCGCCACAAGGGCCTGCGCTCCGATAAAGAGGGCTGCAATCAGCCTATCAGCTGTGTACATTAGACTATTTAGAACAGACCGCAACATCATGGGTCTCGCGTATTTTTTAAATAGTTCAGGATTGCTTAAAATAGTATCCATATCATCACCTCTCTTTAAGAATAAGGTATGGGGTAGGAACAGAGTAAAGAAGAAAATATTCTAGCATCTCCTCTGTGGTGTTTAAAACAATTCAGACCACCAGAACGCCCAGAGGACTATTACCCCTTTAGGTCTTTCTCTAAGAAGTCATGACTAGGAATCCCTTTTTACATTTTTATACAAGCATATAAGTAAACGATATAGTAATTATTCAATAACTATAAAAAGCCATAGAACATCAAAATGTAAAATCATTCAATGTCTATGGCTAAAATTATTTAATTTCAATTGACTCCATTATAAAAAGATAATAGAGGCAAATTGCGTCAAAAGACCAGAACACCGGTCTTTTAAAAGTCTTATACAACTATTGCATTTGCATCCAAGTATCTAAATAATGAACCGAAACGCCTTCATATGCAGCAAAAAAATCCAATACATATGAAATACTATCAATCGCATTATTCAACTGATTTTTTGAATAACCATAAAAAGAGACATGGTCTCCTTCATCTGATTCTACAGTTTCAAGTGCCACGATTATTTTTTTATTTATGCCATTGGCATAACTTATTTCATCTGAAACAATTGAAACAACACCATTTGCACCCGAGATTTCATTTCTATAGGCCATGATAACCGTTTCATCTGAGTGTGCTATATTCCATTCAGCTAAATTCGGGTATTCTTTATCTTTTCTAATTTTTACACTGTCTAACCAAAATGGAATAGTCGTTGCAAGTTTTAACCCTCTAGCACCGGCGAATTCTCCAGTTTTAAGCACGATATTTTTATAACGCTCAATATATTTCGATCCATCCTTGTACAAGTAATACTCTACATCTAAAATAACGCCATCAAATTTAGCGGTCTGATCAGCCTGATCCTGATAGTCCTTTAACCACTCAAGAAAATCATCAATTCTTCTTTTCCCTTTTGTACTCACCCAGTTAGGTGCTCCACCTAATAAATAAACATCAATACCCATTTCATGCATTTTGGCATTAAATCTTTCATAACTCGTGTAGGGTAAGCTTCTACTTTGCTGGATATAAATGTCTGTAACTTGATTGGCAATCATAAATTCAACATATGCATTTATATTTTCATCTACTCTCTCTGCGTGCCAAATAAAAGTCGATTTTGTTGATGCTTGAGCAAAATCCTGTCCCATGCTAGTTGTACCAAAGGCTAAAATTAATACTGATATCATTGCGGTTTTAAACATAATTCTCCTCACAATATTTCTCTTTTCACGCATAAAGTTCCCTATTAATTAGTTAATTATACCCCATTACATAGATGCTAATCAATTAAATTAATCTGAGAAGGCAACTTATTAGCTTAAAAAGCAGCATAGAGCCAAAAGGTCCTATGCTGCATACATTGTTAATTTATGATCTTTCTCTTCACCCACACAAGTTGACAAAGAGCCTTTTAATTATGGCTTCTTCGAGTAAATTTATTCCACTCTCTTTTTCCGAGGTAGTAGTTAACAATCCCTCTTAGCCTATAAAAAGTATTGACCTGTCTATAACCAAGACTCTCAAATAGACTCATATAGAAGAGTTTAAAGAATATTCTTGGCGTGATCATATATTTATCTATATAGTTGCCTAAAATCAATGTAGCAATAGTTACTACAAAGCTGTAACTCGTATATAGTATTAAAAAAACAATGAAAAATTCTCTATTTAAGAAACTAAAATAATAGGCTATGAAAACAAATACTAGTCCAACGAGTTCTATTACACTTGAGTACATTTCATAAAGCATAAAGTATAAATAAGAAAACATCCCTACCCAGCCATAAGATGGATTTAAGAATATGTTTTTATTCCTCATCATACTCTCCATCAAGCCTATTTGCCATCGTTTTCTCTGTTTACCAAAGTCTCTTACTGTATTTGGCACCTGAGACCAACACACAGCATGAGGTGAATAGCTAATTCGATAGTCAATTTTATTCTCTCTGTGGTAAGAGTGCAGTTTAACTACTAAGCCCATATCTTCACCAATACTATCAACATCATATCCTCCAACATTGATGACTGAACTTTTCTTAAATAATCCAAAAGCACCCGATATAATGAGGTTTCCATTAAACATATTAAACCAAACTCTCGTAGAGACAAATACACGATAGTATTCGATAATTTGCATAATAACAATCCAGTTATTTGGTACTGCCGACCCAACAACTTCGCCATCTTTTATTTTTACTTTATTGGCCACCTTTATGTTACCACCAACTGCGATGGTTCTATTATCTTCAAGAACTGGTGTTGCAATATTAATAAGCGATTCTTTTTGTAAGACTGAATCGGCGTCAATCGAGAGTACATAAGGATATTTTGATGCATTGATTCCAGCATTTAAAGCATCTGCCTTACCACCATTCTCTTTGCAGATAAAGGTTAAGTTTTTACCTCTCTCGCCTTCATAAACGTCCAATATTTTCTTTGAATGAACAATATTCCTCAACTTCTTATCCATCTTTTTCAAATTGAAAGTTTCAATAATAATTTCCCGCGTTTTATCGCTAGACCCATCATCAACAATAACAATTTCATATATAGGATAGTGTAATTTAAGCAAAGAATTTATACATTCAATAACTGTTAATTCTTCATTATAAGCTGGGACTAATATCGAAATAGGAATGATACTTGAGTCCTTATCAAGAGCAAGTCCATTTTGATAGCGTTTTCTTTCCATGTGTTCATGCAATGATATAATTGAATACATGGTAGATACAAAAAATATAAGTGCATATACAAATATATATATCATAAAGCTCCAATTTATTACTTGAACTATATATTCTATCATCTTTTTTCACTTCCTTCCAAAGGGGTCTATCCCCATTTTAAGAACGAGCAGATAAAATGTATTTCATCGAATCCACAGCATAACGGTCATCGAATTCCAAGACTTTATTCACATAAACCATGCTGTCGTCCATTCTAACAATTGAACTTGATGAATTTGATCTAACATACCAATTTCTATCACATACAGATTCACACAACAGCTCAAGTGTTTCACTAGATTTATAATTACTCAAACTCATAGCTGCAACCGCTCTATACTCCCATTCTTCGTGTTTTAAGTATCTTACTATTTCATCATAAGCCTTATCTGAATAAACTCTACTAAAATATCGGATTAAAGAAATCACTACTTCTTTATCATGATTTATTCCATCCAATATGATTTTCTCAAACTCTTCTTTATAATTTTTTTTATTAAAGGTGCAACTTTCAATCACCAGCGATTTTTGATAATCGTTAAATCTATTCATTCCTTCCACTAAGCCATCATAAAGAGCGTCCTTGTCACCATTAAAGTTTCCAATGACATCTAAAAGCACTTTTTGATTAATCATTACGCTTGAGTGGGATAAAATCTCAAAGGCTCTTATAAAAGCCTTTTCATTTCCAATCTGCGATAAGGCTCTAATGGCATTATACTTGCAATAAAGTGAATTTGTCTCCATGGCATCAAGTAAATAATCAATAACCTCTTCATCATCAAGGCGATATAAACCCAATTGATAAATCTTATGGATATGCTTTACATGGTCCTTTGCAGTATGTTTTCTCATATTTTTTAATAGAAAACTTTTAAAGTAACTCATAAACACTGGTACGGCCTCATAGAACACATGCTCTTTTTCTAGCGTATTATAATAACGGTCCATAGAAGTAATAAAAACCTCATCCGTTAGCTTCTTTTCCAACGCTTCAATCTCATCAGACAATAAAATACCACTCGACGATATGGTTTTCAAATGCGTCTCCAATTCAGCCCAGAAAGATGGACTTATTTCATCTACCTTTTTATTAAATTTTGTCATCTTTCTATCTTGAAAGGTCGTGACAACAATTAACATAAAAATACAATAAATAAAAAAGAGTAGTGTATAAAATATAAATATAACCATTATTGTGCCACCTCCTATTCAGCTTGATTCGCTCTATTCAAGAGATCCTTAAATGCCTGCTTGTATCTTTTTTCATAAGTTGGTACAGCCCAGGACTCCAGAGTATAAGCGCTTGAATTCAATCTTACAAGGCCATTTTTTAGGTTTTTGATTGTAGCTCCAACATATAGGTCATCAATGCTTATTGCTTCAAAATTGAACTTATTATAATAGTCATCATGAATCATTTTATTAGATGGATCCATAAAATTAAACATGCTCCATGGCACTCTTAGCTCTAACACCTCATCCGAAATATAATAGTCTGCATATGACACATATTCCTCACTGCTTGGATTAGAGTTCCCCCTGTAAAGCAGGCCAGTTTCTACACGCTGTTCTTCTGTCGCATCCATGTCCTCTTCTTTAATATAACTTGGCTCAATATCTACCATAATTTTTGAGAACACATTCATATCACTTTGCACATTGATAATATCTGGTCTCATTTTAAGTTGATCAATACTTTGTTCAAAGAGATAAGTATTATAGTATTCTTGTACCAGTAATCGACTCGTTGATCTACTAGAAATCGCTGCTATAAAATCGATACCCCTTTCAAATACCTCACCTGATAAAGGGGAAACAGTGGCTCCTGATTTAGGTGTTACATCAAAATCAATTTCAATAGTTGATCGTTCCAAAGAAGTGTCGCCATTTGATTGAAGCAGTATATGGAGGTATTTCTCATCGGAAGAAACCGATAAAGTAAAATCATCATTGCTGACCAATTGCTTTTCCTCATCCCAATCCTTCAATTTACCATCTAAGTGGTGGCTGATTTCATCTTTGAGTGGATCATAGGCAATTAAGCCAAATCCCTGTCCACTCATCTGTGCATCTGACCAGTACGGCGCACTATCTAGGACTTTCCGCTCAACAAGATTCCAAGTGGATTTGAACCAACTATCATGATATTCCAGCAAAAAACTCCCGAGAACATTAGAATTCTCAAGTCGGTTTAAGGTCTGAATAATTCTATCTGCCTGCTCCTCTTCAGAAATATAGGCTTGTATACTCGAATTAAAATTAGTTGCAAGCCTTGACGAAGGGCAACCGTATTCTGTTATAACAACTGGCATGGAGTGATAGTCTACCATAGCCTCAAAAATATCCTTCACTTGACCATCCTTATAAGAGTAGTCTGTATATACATTATAAGAGACAAAATAACCACTTTCTAAGGCTTGAGTGGCTTGTATCATTTCTGCATCAACAATTGACTTCAATCCGAACTCACTTGTTGAATCAATTTCAATCAACCGTCCATCTGCTGACTTTACTATATTATCTTTAAAGAGTCCCATAGTTCCTTGAAAAGAGACAATCGGCTGCTTGCCATACTTTTTGTTTTCAAATGTCACAATATAATCTAACATTTCAGCTATATATGCTTCAAAAACAGAAGATTCTATAGCAGAATTAAAATATTGACCAGTGTACACTTCCTTATTATTCATTATTTCAGAATACAATACATCATGAGACTGCCATTCAGGCCCAACACAATAGCCAACAACGTAATCTGATACATTATACATATATTTATCAAATAAAGGAATGCCTGTCTTACCTGCGGGATTGCCATACAACGCATCAATGGTCTCATTTATATGTCCTTTAAAGTCTTTCCGACTGTCTTTACCGAGTGGATCTGCACCGTACTTTAGGGCAATTTCATCAAATCGAATGCCCTGTAAAAGATACATCTTGTCTGAATTGTTTTGATTATATATAAAGAGGGCCTCATAAAACTCTTCACCCATTAGGTCAAGAACACGAACAGAGTTCATGCCTAGACTAGAAATATCTCTAAACCATTCTAAATATAATTCTACATCTACGTTTTCCTCACCTGGGAAGGCACCTGGTATACCTGCGTTTATATTAATACCATACAAATTAATTTCTTCTTTTCCCTTATCACTTTCAAGATATACTTTATTCCCATTTATATGAAAGCTGTTTTCTACTACTATTTTCGAGGTCACATAATGTGATAGACCCGCTAAAATAGCAAAAAAAGTAACCATTGTTATTAATACAATTTTTTTCATTTTGTAATTTCCTATTCTGTAAACTTTAACAGCTGGTCAATATTGTTATCCATCCATTCACCACGGTCTGTTATAAAGGCTTTCATTTTGACTATTTCATCATCATAGTTCCTTGCATAGTTAAGGTCGCTATTAAAAATTTGTTCATACACTTCTATCTGTTCTCTTCCTTCAATATCAATCAGTTGATCACTCTCATACAAACGGTCAACTGTACTCAACATTTCATAAATTTTTTCTGTGTTTCCTTCTTTGTTTTTATTTCGATCTATATATCCTAAAAGATTTTCTGATAGATAGTACTCTTTCGCTTTTAATTCATCACTTGATCTGCCCAGTAAGCCAATAAAGGTATATTCAAACTTCTCCGCTTGGTTACAAATATCCCATGGCCATCTCTCATAGTTGCTTTTTCGAGCTTGTTCAGTCAGGGCTACATTTTTATCAATTTCAGCATGGAGGTAGGCATCACTTAAATAACTTTCTCTAAGTTCTTCATAACGTTCTATGACTTTAGATACAAAATGTCTATCATCCATCAAGCGGTCAAACCAAAAATGAGTATTAATATAGAAACCTTCTGGCTCATACAAGTCACCAAAATCACTATTGTTACCTAAAGACTCATTAAAATCCCACACAGGGCCTATTTTAATCTTTTCACCATAGTCCTTGTACATAAAAGTACTGTAAACACCACCATCCGTATTTTTGAAAAACTCGTTAATTAGATAGTAATCAATAAAAGAGTTCATATCCAAATAGTCTGAATACCCACCATCTCTTTCATCATATCCTGATGAAAGCAGGATCCTTTCTGTTTTAGATAAGTATCTAGAAATATAGGTTAACTGATCTTTAGAATGTGTGCCCATTGGAGCAACAACTTCAAGTGCTTTCGGATAATATAAGGTCTCTTTTCCATAAGTATTCACAAGCACGTCATCATCACGTGGCACATCCTTATTGACAATAAAACTGGTCTCTGATCTCCCTTCATAGGTTGGAAAGACATTGACTCTGTCCTCAGCTCTTTTAATATTTTCAGTCAACAGGTAAAGTCCCTTGTAGCTCCACTCATTCATTTCCCTTGAGTTTTCCGTAACATAGACTTCACAAAAACGACTTCTAGGTGCGTAGCCCATGATTTCACTTGCTACATCAAATACAAGTTTATTTCTAATCAAAGACTTATCTTTAAAAGGTGCTGCAAGAACCCAATCAGAATCCTTTGGTAAGTCCAATATTTTAGCATTTTTATCTTCGTTATTCTTGTCCCAACTCTCTATTCTATATTGCTTTTTTGGATAAGATCTTGACGATTTCCCCCTCATCTTTATGCCAATACGCGACTCAAATAAGAGCTCATTTGAAGATCCATTTGCTTCAAAGTCTGCTCCATATATCTTCATATTTGCTTGAGTATAGGTAAAACCACCAATTTCTTTTATTGGACTAGTAATAACAATCGTTGGAATTAAGATGTCATCAAAAGCATTTTTTTCAGATAGTTGGTCAGTTTCATTGTCTCCAGTAGCTTGAATAGTTACATTTTTTTCACTGACATTAGAAGCCATACGCCACATATTCTCTTTTAAAATTGTTAGAGCAATTATGCCCACTACAACACATAGTAAGCCAAATACAACACTCTTCTTACTTAACTTAGCCAATTGATTCACCATTTTGAGATACAAGATTTACAGCCGACACACCATCAATTTTATAGAATTCATCTAGAAAACTTTCCATTAGATTGTTTTTCATTTTCACTTGATAAATAAGTTCAATTTTTTCTTTATCTGAGTGTTTTGATCTTAAATGGCTTCCTTTAAATGTTTTAAAAACCATTTTCATAATGTCTTCTTCACTTTTTCTTGTACTACGAATAATCATAATATAACGATCATTATCTAAAGTACCTCCGAATCTGAAAGCCATTAATACCGCACATAAAACAGCACTACCAATAAGAGCTATTGTATAGTTCATTGTCCCTACACATAGACCAATTGCTATTGTCCAAAAAATATAGGTTGTATCTCTTGGGTCTTTAATAGCCGTTCTAAAACGGACAATAGAAAGGGCACCAACCATCCCTAAAGAAAGGGCAATATTCGTTCCAATTACAATCATAACCATTGTTGTAACACACGTTATCATCACTAAGGACACATTAAACTTTTTGTTATACATTACACCACTATAGGTGTATTTATAAGTCATATAGACCACCAAGCTTAAAGCAAGGGCTATCACCAATACATTGATCACTTCGAATACCGATAATTGATTTTGATTCATTTCCAAATACTTCAATAATACGTTCTTCATTTTATCCCCCTATGATACCCTTTTACATCCACGTTCGCGATTCACAATATTTACTCATCGATCGATTCGAATGATTTCGACCCTTTAATAGGTCTCTTATCCATCCGAAGATTTCGTTATCAAACTTTACTTCTAACACCACATTTTCCTCATAAAATATTGGCGTTAAAACAGTTGTTTTATCAAACAAATCAAAGTTTGATTCAGACCGTCGTATGTCTGTATCAAATGTAATCCTTATGTCATTTTCAATGTGGAAAAAAGCCTTGCGATAATAGTCCACCATAACAACAGGTCTGTATTGACCAAGAGTCATTAAATTATATAATTTATTAGACAAGTCGTTATTATAACTCAGTAAAACAAAATAATTACATTTAATAAGTTCTATAGCATCTTCCCTGCTAATCCACATACTCTCTTTAATTTGATTAATATTATTCTTATATTTTATCTCTATCTTAACCTTATCAGTATCCAGGTCATATATTCTCAGCCGTATTTTCTTCCGATTTTCATCACCATTCATTTTACTGTGAAAATCGTGGTTTTCTATTGAATCAAAATACAAACTTCTAATATAATACTGTCCATCCTCACAGTTATTATCTAAACTTAGTATATTGCCCACTACATTACTTATCTTTTGAGCTTCAACTTGGTCCATTATATATTTGATTTCTTTCCTATAAACTTTGATATATATCACCTCCTATAAGGCGTCTGACTTATGAATTATATCATCTTAAAACTTAGCAAACAACTTATTCTACACATGTTCATTCAACGTTCATTGAACAATAAAAATTTTATGGTTGCTATTGTCTATAAACGCCATCAATTACCTCTATATAAGTTTTCTTCCTCATTTCATCTTCACCTATTATACTAGCATATTGTTCCGTCACCCTTAAATATTCTTCGGTATCTTGGTCTTCTAAACATAAAGTGCTATACCGATCTACAGCAAGTGAGAAGTTTGAAAAAAGCTTCTTATTGATATTATTAATCCAGGGTAATGGCTCTAAGGGTAGAAGTTCACCTGTAAAGGTATTGATAATCCTTTTAAGTTCTGCCTTATTAACTTTCTTGCTTTGATTTTCCTCATATCCTAACAAGTCACCAATCTCCAACTCTATATCATCACTTGTCATCTGATAATAACCAGATGAGAAAATAATATTTGTGCCCCCAAATTTATCTTTTAAAACTTTTCTTAGCTGATACAGTGTTGTATTTAATAGTCCTATTCCCTGTTTTAAACTTAGGCTTCCCCAAAGGTCTTCTATTATTTTTTCCTTACGCAACAGTACATCTTGATGAAGTAAAAAATAAACAAATAACTCTAACACTTTATTGGTTCGCCAAGATATTTTTAAACAGTGGTCTCCTTTATAACAAGAAAAACCATTATTCAGATAGATTCTTGCTTTAGTGACTTTACTTATTAAATGTTCATTGTCTATTACCAACGCCCTTTTCATTACTTGTATACATTTTTGATAGGTCTGTTCTAGTCTTTTTCTTGTCACTGGTTTAAGCAGATAATCAAGAACTTCTATTTCAAAGGCAGTCACTGCATGTTCACTAAAAGCAGTAAGAAATACAATTTCTGCTGAAATTGCTTCTTTCTTGAAGTGTTTTGCAAGCTCAATCCCCGTTATACTTGGCATGCTAATATCCAAAAATATAATATCCGCATCAATATTTTTAACCTGCTTCTTTGCCTCTAAAGCATCTGTATAAGTCCTCACAATATCAAATCCACCATGTTGTAATAATTCGTATTTGGTCTTTTCAATTGATAGAAACTCGTCATCGATTATTATTGATTTAATCAAACCCCTGCTCCTTTACGATAAATGTTACTTTTGTTCCAACGTCTTTAACAGTTTCAATCTCAAGTTCGGACCCATATAGTATTCGAAGTCTTTTATTAATATTCATTAGTCCAACACCATTTCCTTCTAGATTATTCTGAGTTAAAGACTCCTTAAAGCCAGAACCATTGTCCTCAATTGTAACTTTATATGCCTCTTTTTCTTTCTTTATGTATAATTTTATAAGACCACCTGTCTGAATGTCCTTCAAGCCATGTCTTATAGAATTTTCAACAATCGGCTGAATAACAAGAGGGGGAATATTAAAGCCTATATCCTCATCAATATCTTCAATATACTCAAACTTACTTCCAAATCGTGCTTTTTCAATATTAATATAAGCGTGAACTGTTTCCAACTCAGAAGAAATATGAACAGTTTTTTTGCTATTTACTGGCTCTAGTAATTTTCTTAAAAATATACATAACTGATCTGTGATTTCACTTGCCATTGTTGGATTGATGATACACAAGGCACTTATTGAATTTAAAGCATTGTAAATAAAATGTGGCCTAATCTGTGAATATAGAAATGCCATCTCACTTTCAACCAGTGCGGATTGGTTCATTTTTACTTTCATATATGATTTTACACACTCCAATACATAACCCTTATGAAATGGTTTAAAAAGAAAATCATTAACCCCCAAACCATACCCCTCTTTAATGAGATGATTATTTTGATAAGGTAAGGTCATCAAAATTGGCAATTCAAGAAGTTTATACTTTTTACGAATACTCTGAGTAATCTCATATGCCTTTTTATTGGGTAACAAGCCATCGATAATCACTAGAGAAAATTTTTCTAATTTTGACGCGTAATCTGATAAATCAACACTACGGTCCAACCTATAACACGAATATCCTTCATTTTCCAGTATCGTCATCCATGAAAAAATATTACTATTATAGTCATCTACAATGAGAATGTTGTTGCAATCCGAATTGACTGTTCTGAAATCACGCAACCAGTTATTAATTTCACTTTCTTTTACACAATTTAGAGTTGCACTATTTTCAATACTTTTTGAAAAGGGAATAATAATTTTTACTGCTGAGTTTAACGCATCAACATATTCAACTTTACATCGCATTAATTCAAATAACTTACTCACAATTTTTTGGCTAATAAGTTCATAATTTTTTTCACTTATTTGCTTATCCAGCTTATAATCATCTATTTTATCTTTAGAAGCAATTTCAACAATCGCTTTTTCATTCTCTGTTTTCAGGCTAACTTCAATGTTCTTGTAATTATACTTACGAACCATATTAACAATCAATATTCTTATGCACTGAATAAACTTTTCCATATTTATATTTACATAATAATCAATGTCCTTTATTTCACAGGATATATTTACATCTGCAATTTCTGGATTATTTCCTAAGGACTTAATAGACAGTTGGATTGAATCACTCAGCAAATAGACTCCTTTTTCTAGAATAATTTCATTGTTTTTCAATTTTAAAAAATCAAGCAAGTCGTATAACATTTGATTCATGTAATCAAAATTTGTTCTCATATATTGAACTTGGACCAAGGTTTTCTGATCAATTGAAATCCCTTCTTCCTCTAAAAAACCACTCATGATCGTACTCATCATTGATAATGGTGAACTTATCATGTTAGTGATATTTAGCAAGAATTCATCTTTTTGCCTACTGATGATTCTAATTTCCTCCTTGGCTTTTTCTACTTGAGCATAACTATTTGCATATTGGTTGGATAAAGAATAACTCACTAATAAGCAATATCCAATAATAAATACTATAGAAATAGAGTAATCCTGTAACACTGTACGATAGTATAAATTCACACATACATTATAGATAATTAAATAGTAATATCCAATAAACAAACTCAATTGACTACCTCTACTCAAATTAAACACTTGTCTTCGTCGAATATAGCTTACAAAATAATATAAAAAAGTAAAAAAGAATAGTGTTGAAGCAATTAAGTACACTGGCCTGATTATTTCAATTACAAATGTTGGTACTACAACAAGTAAGGAGGCGTTAAAAACTAAAAATAGAGATGTAATGAATACAAACAAGTTAGGAATTTTTTTGTGTGAAAGTGAATTAAGAAAAAGAATATGAAAAACAAAACTTATATATGAAAACACGTACATTATTTTAACCAAATATGGTGTAATTGACTGGCCAAAGATAATCAACAAAAATTTTTCGCCCACTGTTGAAGATATGGCAATCATACATAAAAGAATTACTCCTATAAAAAAGTAGCCATAGTTGGGTCTTCCCACCATACGCGTGTTAAAAAAATTAATAAAGTGAAACAATGCAACAACACTCAAGGTGATAAACATGGCAAACTCTAAATTATTATGTTTTGTATCCAAGGCATTTATCGCATCGAGCGACCCAAAATACACAGGCTGTAATATTCCGCCACCGTCACTTGTGTAATTTGAAACTTCAATAACCAGTCGATTATTTTCTTTTAGGAGTGGTAAAGGAAGCACCCTTGGATAGTTACTATCTACAGTTGACTTCATCTCCTTTCCAGCTATACCGCTTTCTAAAAGCAACTGGTCATTTAAATAAAGCCTATATGCCTTCCCAATGTTCATAATTTTCAATGCGTACATATCTTTTGGAAGTTCTGGTATGTCTATATCCATCATGTAGGTTGCATATCCATTATTGACAACTTTACTATTGTTTACTCTATTCCACACCCCAGGTACAAGGACATTTGACAAGTCTTTTTTATTAACCTCATTTAAACTGTTAAAAGCCATCCAAGCAAATGACCATTCGCCATCTAGTTTGTAAACCTTATGAGAATCAAATTTCTCAATTAGGATTTTTCCGTTTTTCACTTCAGGACCTTCATATTCCCCGATAGAAGTTACTATGATGAAATAAGGAAAAACAAGAACAAGCACCATAATAATCAGCATCATAATCAATTTTTTTACTCTATTCATATTATCCTCTTCGTTAGTTAAATTCTTATCCACTTACTTCACAACAGTTACCACCATCATTTTATCATACTGATGCTAGTATAAATGTGTCCACATGAAAAACAATGGAACTCGATCAAAAGTGGGTCGCTGATATTAGTTTCATCCATAGGTTCTTTGAATTGAGTGCAAGGTGAGAATTATTAAATTGGATCTTTTTATCTATTTTCTCTATTAATATCACCCAAACATAAAAAAAGCGTCAAACCCATTCATTTGAAAGGATTTGACGCTTTATATTTACTATTCCCACTCATAAGTGAAATCTTGTATTGTACTGAATCCTATTGTGTCTTAGTGTATTCTGGTGATTATACTATCATTCTTTGTCTATTTTTCTCTGACTCGCATAAAAAAACGAGTCAAAATGGAGTCATAATACAATTTTTGAGTCAATCGTGAGTCATTTCTAAGCTTAACATAAATCTTTATGAAACATATAATCAAACTCAATTTTCATATATTTATCACTCAGCATTTCTAATGTTTAAATTTTTTAGTATAGTCCTTTTAACACCATAGTAAGTCGTCAGGAAGTATAAACCATATACAACAAGCATAACAATCAATGCAAATATAACATCACTAATTATATTGTTGATTCCAAATCGAGATACAACATTGTTAATAACCCATATTCCAAATACTGAATCAACTAGAGCTAAAAACAATGGAGTAGCAAATGCTATAAACACTGACTGAAATATTGATCTCTTAATTCTAATCTCATCTGTCCCAATTTTATAAAGCAAACTATACCTCTTAATGTTTTCATCTGATTCTGATAGCTGTATTAACGCAATAATTGTAGAACATGCTACCAAAAATATAAAACCAATATAGATCCCTACATATGTCAATGTCATTTTAAGACCTATGGAAGTATTTATATAGTCAATTTTAGAGTTGATCATTACAAAAGGATTTTCTGGTATTTCATTGTATTCTTGAATACTTTCTTTAGTTGAAATATTTGATTTATCTTTCTCACTTTTATAAATCCCATTTACAACATCATATGATGTTGTAAAACTTCCCTTTAATATTAGATTATCATGAACAACAATTGTTCCTAGATTAGTATTAAAAGAGTAATTAAAAAGTGTTTCTTTTTCTGTTACTTTATTTATAGGTCTAAACTCGATATCATTAATAGTAATATTATTGTTAGTTATTAAATCATTCCAATTATCAAATGTTTCTTCAACATTTGATAATACATAGCATTCATTCTCCATTAATTCGATTTTCTTTAATCCACTAAGTTCTCTGAACTGATTGTAATCAGATAAACTTATTACATCAGCCATGCTGTCATATTTCAACTCCTCATTTATAACTTTATTTAAATTAAAATCTGATTCATAAAACCTTATAGATGCATATTTTTCTATATTATCTAATATATTATTATCCCTTAATTGATAATCTAATTTAATATTTTCTGTGACAGTGTATGAAGTAAGAGATACATCATAGTTATTCATCTCGTCAACTTCTGAACTAAAAACATTCACTAATGAAGTAGTTGATGCAAGTATTGATAAAGTCAAGAAGAGCAATATACTGATAATTGTAGTAGCTATGACAGTCTTACTCATTCTATTATTTAGTTGTCTGTAAACAAACATGTTTAAACCTTTAAAGTATTTCTTTTGGTTAGACTGAATTAATTTTAGTAAAACACCTGCTATAGAATAATAGAATAAATATGAACCTATAATGCCGCCAAAAATTGACATAACTTCTATATTGTCTAGTACATCCATCGTTATTGCAATGTGATATGATAAACCTAAGATAATAATAGATGCTAGAAACAATACAACACTTACATATAGTGATTTTTCTTTTATGCTTTTATTTAACTTATGTGCATTTAATAAGGTAATTAACTTATATTTCGATATCACGATTGTATTAAAGGACATTACGAAAATGAATATTCCTGCAAAATATATAATTGTTTTTATTGTTGCTTTCAATGAGAAAACTATGGTAAAGCTAGCTAGTTTTATTCCAAATAAACTCGATGTGATAATTCCCATAAACTGTGATAATACAAGACCAACAGCTAATCCAAATACTAATGATAAAACGCCAATATAAACTGTTTCCAACATTGCAACCAAAGCTACTTTTTGCCTATCCATACCTAACGTTAAATAAATTGCAAATTCCCTTTTTCTTCTTTTAATTAAGAAACTATTTGCATATAAGATTAAGAATCCAAATATTGCTGATACAAATGTTGAAATAATAGCCATTATTTTTGAAGATGATGTAATAACAGAAGATAATCCTTCCGACAACTCTAACATAGAACTTTGTGTTTCAAGGGAGTTAAATACATAAAAAATACATATCCCCATTGCTATTGTAAGGAAATAGATCGAGAAATCTCTATAGGATTTTCTTACATTCATAAAAGCTAGCTTAAATAACTTCATTTGCACCTCCACCAAGCAATGTAACAACTTCAATTATTCTCTTAAAAAAGGCTTCTCTTGAATCATTGTTACGATTGATTTCAGTATATAATTTTCCATCTTTTAGAAACACAACTCGATCAGAATAACTCGCTGTCAAAGTATCATGTGTAACCATTAGAATTGTCGATTTCATCCCTTTGTTTAGCTGAATGAATGTATTCATTAAACTCCTTGCTGATTTAGAATCCAATGCTCCTGTTGGCTCGTCTGCTAATACTAAGCTTGGACGACTCACAACTGCTCTTGCACAAGCAACACGTTGTCTTTGACCACCTGACATTTCATATGGATATTTATTTATTACATCATCTAGTTTCAATAATTTAACTACTTCATTAACTCTAATAGAAATTTCCTTTGCATCAATGTATGATATGGTTAATGCCAATGCAATATTTTCAAAACCAGTTAAAGTGTCTAGCAAATTATATTCTTGAAATACAAAACCTAATTCTTCTCGTCTAAACTTTGACAAGTTCTTTTGCTTTAAGTTTGTGATATCCTGACTATTAATTTTAATATGTCCTGATGAAACAGTATCTATAGTTGAGATGCAATTTAGTAGCGTAGTCTTACCACTACCTGATGCACCCATTATTGAAATAAACTCTCCATGATCCACTTGTAAACTTAACCCATCAATTGCTTTGGTTACAACACTCTTATTCCCATAATATTTTTCTAATCTTGAAATTTCTAATAAACTTTTTTTCATATTTTTGTCCCTTTTATCCTTTCTTAGAACTCAACTCATACAACTTCATTCTAAAATGTAGTTTACTTGTATATTCCGACAACATAATCCCACTTGCACGATAATTTAAACCCACCTTCACGGAGGATGAGAGCAACCTTCAGGGAAGCAGGTCCAGTTGAAATCATTTAATCATTATTGCCATGAGATAGTTTAACGATATGGTTAACCCAATCATCAGATTCCATGGGATCTTGGTTGTTATAAAACATTTCAATATATTTTTTATAAGCTGGATGCTCATTATAACGACCACCAAGTCCAGATAATATATCACTTTGCATGTATACATCATATGGTGTATCAAGATGTTTACTTAAAGCGTATCTAGCTTTAACAGTCTCTGACTCAAGGTGCTTAATATCTTTCATTAAATAATCAATCAGCTGACAGAATTGATAAGTGCTAATATTACTTGTCATAATAATCACCACCTATGGTTTGATTTTTTAATCCGTGACGTTCTCTCATTGATACCTTGCCATAGATTGTTACATCATAGGAGTTATGAACAATGCGATCCATAATAGCTTCTGAAATAGGGCTATCATTTTCAGGATCCGGATTAATTCGATCATACCAACCTTCAACTTCAAACTGTGTACAAAAGATAATTGATCCTATTTCACTTGTGCACCTTGACTCAACTATTTCAAGTAAGTCATATGCTTCGGAAGGTTTTAATGTTCTAATTAACCATTCATCAAGAATAAGTAAGTCAACCTTTTGATATGATTTAATGGTTTTCTTTAAAGTACCATAACCCTTTGCAATGCTAAGTTCATCAAGAAGTTCAGGCATACGAATGTAGCGGACTTTTTTAAATTTTCTGCAAGCAGCATTGCCAATGGCGTTACTTATATAAGTTTTACCGTTACCTGAAGCACCTTTAAAGATAATGTGATGACGATCTTCTATAAACTGACATGATGCAAATCTTAATATCTGTGCTTTGTCTAGTTTTCTATCTTCGTAATATTCAATACTTTCAATGGCTTCACTTGGTGCTGAAAACTTAGCATTGCGAACAAAGCGTTTAAATTTGCTTGCCTTACGTCGCTTAGACTCTGCATCAACAATGAGACTGAGCCTTTCTTCAAAACCTAACGCATTGAATGTTGATGGATTGATGAGTTGAGTTTCTAATTCATCAGCCATTGCAGTTAATTTCATTTCACGTAAGGCATCTATAGTTGACTGGTTTATCATTGTTGATCACCACCTTTCCTATAGTAAGCAGCTCCACGTGTTATACCGTGGCTATTTATCGAAGTATCTTGTTCATCAACAGTATGTATTTTGTCTTGACCATTTTTCAATATGGTCTTAATATTTCGGATTGTTGGTGAATCACTATATATTAAAGCACGATCACATGCTTTTTCAAGCCGGTTATTGCCATAACGATCGGCCAATTTACTTAAACTAGAACAAGATTTATAACCTTGTTCAGGTACTTTAGCCAGAAGATAAGAAAAGAGCAACTACTTTCTCAGTTTTTTCACCTACCGAGATAGCCCATTTAGTAAAATCTTCTTTATTATACGAAAGGTATTTCTGATGTTTAGGTGGCATATGTTCCATTTTTACAACTGGGTCTCTCATCTGTATCCGTGACCTTACATGAGAGGCAACTCTAGAACCTTTGTAAAAGACCTCAACAATGTCTCTGGTTAACCTAATATCTACAGATGTACCGATTAGATCAAAGGGTACTGAGTATTTGTTTTTGCCATCTGATATGAGATAATCAAAGCGGATCGTTGCAGAGGACCAGTCTGCTGATTCATACGGACTAGCTGGAAGTGGTTTCATAAATGCTTATTCCTCATTATAATAAGCACTATGTCGATTTCCTTCCCGTTTTTTAAAGGGATAGTGATTAAGTTCTTCAAGTTTATCAGCAACAGCTCTTTTGACCTCTTCGATGGTAAAAAACTTTTGATTTCTAAGAGCTGCGGTAATCCATGTTGAAGCATATTTAACCGAACCTTCAGCAACACTTTTATCTTTGGGATGTCTAACTCTAGCCGGTATGATTGCTGTATCATAATGTTCAGCCATTTCTTGATAACCTTTATTTAAGATAAGTTCATGACGAGTATTTTTTATCACACCGGTCTTAAGATTATCTGGTATTAAAAGCCTTGTAACTCCACCAAAATATTTATAAGCATTCACATGACTGTTTAACCAACTTGATTGTGTCATATCTATACAGGCTTCAGCATTGATGTAACAACTACAAGGAAGAGCTGCTATAAAGAGATAAGCATCTTCAAGATCTCCTGTTAAAGCATTGTAGATTGGTATAGTATTGCCATGGCGTCACCTGGCTTGTGTTTTATTCGCATAGTAGCTTTGGTTAATCTGGCCCAATGACGATATTTGTCACAGAACTGTGAGTACATATATGGTATAGAACCATTGTTGTAACATTCATCACAGTATTCACTCCAAAGAAGCGTTAGGTTAACACCTGATTTGGCTAATTCTTTATGAATGTCGCTATAATTCGGTTGTTGACGTCCATCTTCTGGAGATACACGGCCCGGATAGAAAGTTTCATACAAAGATTCATTTGTTATGACTTTATCCAGTGGCCATTTGATACCAGCACTTGAAGCAAGTGTTAGTACATCTCTAATAGTATTGCGTGAGCTATGTACACTTGAGGCAATTTGCCGTTGTGAATAGCCAAGGCTATGAAGCCTTAAAATTTCTCGATAATTTACCATGATTATCGACCTCCTATAATATAGTCACACTAGTGTGTGCTAATTTCATTATAGGTTAAATCTTTTTAATGGCTCACATTCATCGTGAAAGTGGATCAGTTTGTCCGTGAAGGTGGGTCTAATTTACCGTGCAAGTGGAGTTCTTCTAACGGAATATACATTACTTAAACATAACGAACTTTTCTATTCATTTACCTTGCATACACCTTACAACTTTGTAAGGTAAATAAAAATCATCTTAGAATCACTATAATTACATCAACTTCTTATGTATGGTAAGTAAAAAAGCCCGCATTAACTACGAGCTTTAACAAAACTTAATGTTATTTTAGTTGAATGACCTACTACTGATAGTATTTTCAAGTCAATATCTAAATCATCACATAATCTTTTACAAATATATAATCCAAATCCTGTTGACTTGCCTACTCGCCTACCATTGCTTCCAACATACCCTTTTAGGAAAACCTTGCTAAGATCACTTTCTGTAATTCCCATTCCATTGTCTTCAATACTTAATAAGACTTCGTCGCCAAACTCAACTGCTTCAAATTTTAATGTCTTATTTTCTTTATCCATAAATTGAATACTATTTGTAATCATCTGACTCATAATAAAAATAAGCCACTTGCTATCAGTGTAAACATCAAGATTATTCATCATTTTTTCAATCTTAACATTTTTACCAATCAACTGCTTCGCATTTTTTTTCAAGGCTTTTCCAACTAACTCATCCAAACTAATCTTTTCAATTGAAAAATCATAATTCGTCGTGAAACTCTTTGAATAATATAAAACCTGCTCAACATGTCTTTCAATAGAATCTAACTCTTCAAGAATGCTTTCCATTTCTTTATTCCGATTATTACTTGCAATCAACTTAGAAACAGCTATAGGGGTTTTTATTTCGTGAATCCATAAGCCTATGTATTCCATATACTCTTTTGATTGATATTTATAGTAAGATATTTCATCATTCATATCTTTATTCACTATTTTTAATATCTCAAATAATATTTGACCTTCAAAAAACTCTGGTTGCTCAACAATCTCTAGAATCAAGGTTTTCTTGTCAATTTTATCAAGTTGTGTAGAAAAACTTGAATAGAATCTGTACTTGATAATAAACTCAACAGCTAAAGGCACAATGAAACCAATCAGAGATAAGATTGAAATAAATAGTACAGTCATGCTTGAAGTATTTATTATACTCAGAATAGATACTAATATAATTTCAAAAATCAGAAAAGAAATAATATGCATAAACTTACTTTTAAAATACTTTAAAATATTCATTTAATGATATATCCTTGTCCTCTCATTGTAATAATTAAATCCGATAAACCTAGATCGTATAATTTTTTCCTTATGCGTGACATATTTACTGTTAAAGTGTTATCATCAATAAACTGATCAGTTTGCCAGAGTGCTTCTATAATTTCATTCCGAGAAACAATTCTTCCTTTATTTAAAATAAGAAATTCCATAACTCGACTTTCATTTCTAGACATCTCAATTTCGTTCTCATTATATCTCAAGGTGCTGGTCGAAATGTTAAGTTCTAAACCTTCATAAATTAATTTATTAACATTGCTCACTTCGTAAGTTCTTTTAATTAACCTGCTTGTCCTTGCTAGCAAAATATTACTATTATAAGGCTTAGTAATAAAATCATCTGCACCTAAATTAATGGATGCAATTTCATCAATTTCAGTATCTCTACTTGTAACTAATATCACTGGAACATCACTAAATTTCCTAAGTTCTCTCAAAACATAATAGCCATCATTATAGGGTAAATTCACATCTAGAAGAATCAAATGAGTCTCTGATTTCTCGATTTGATTTAATACATTAGTAAAATCTTCAACTACAATAACTTCAAAACCATATGTTCTTAATAAAATACTTAATTCATTTGCTATCTTCACTTCATCTTCTATTATTAATACTCTATACATAAAATCTTCACATCCTAGTAATACATAATTCTACAAGCTAACATTATTATAGCGTTATTTCACGAAATACGAAACAATTGCAAGTATCCATAAATGTGCTGGATAAAAAACATAGAAAAAATACTTACTGAATATAGTATTACTACCTCGTTCACCATTATATAAAGATATCAAAGGTAAAATACTAATAAACAGAAAATCACTATTAAAAGCAAGCATCCTAAGTGTAATCCCAGGATCATCATATGGTACGTATGATATACTTAACATTAACAATGCCATCGCAACATATATGATATTTCTTACTTTTACTTTTTCTCTTAGAAAATAAGTTACCATTATAAAAGGTATTACTGGTACAAAGCCTTCAGAACCTATACTTAAACCGAAGAGTAGAACTACAAACACGATTATACTTTTTATAACAATAATAAATATCTTTGAACTTTTAAAGTGATAAATCACATTTAAAATTAGCACACTTATGGCAAATGTTGCAATAATATTATTGTCAACTGTGATACCCTTCCCTTGGAATACATACCCAATTAGTAAATTTCCAATCGCCATGACTATAGCCCAAGTACCCAGTCTTAAGTTATATTTCCATTTATTTCGTGTGTATATGAAGCCTTCCACAACCAAGTAGGCAAACCAAACACTTACTGGTCGTGTTAAAACATGAAATATAACCTGTAGATCACCGGATATTAAGTTGGGGACATGCTTAAGATGATCAAGCACCATCAAGATTGCCATAATCATTTTCAATTGATATGCATTAAACTTTTTCATATAATAAACCTCCATTCATGATATCCATAATATAATATTTCATATTTTTTTACCATTCATTTAGGTTGCAAAAACCTTACATCATTGTAAGCTTATCAACTTGGTTACATCTGTCGCATATTTTGCGACCTATAGTAATTACTCGCTATCTAAAAAGATAACTGAGGCGCATAAAGTGTGACTCAGTTAGTCTTATTATTACTCAAGTTTTAGTATTCTTGAAGATCTTCACTCTATAGTGTAAAATTCAATCAAGTATGGTGAACAATATGAATTTTAATATGGGTGAAAAAATCCGTATTTTATTACAACTGAATATTACAGCTTCTCAAGTCCACCATCACAGACATAGCGGATCCACTATGTTAATGAATACGGAGCCATCATATCAACGTAAGCTGAGCCAATCACCTCGTCTTAGAATTTCGATGTAAAATGAATTTATGCACTATATAGTGTAAATAAATTCGAGGAGGTCTAAAATGACCAATTACAAAGAAATCCTAAGACTTTATAGTCTAGGTATTAGTGGTAGAGGCATTGCATCAAGCTTATCTTGTGGTAGAAATACCGTTAAAAGAATTGTTGATATCTCTAATGAAAAGAATCTGTCATGGCCAGAATTTGGTGGTTTAACAGATGAAGAGTTGAATAGTGTATTTTACCCCAAACGTGAAGTACAATCTATTCAGTTGAAACCAGATTGTGAGTATATCCACAAGGAACTCGCAAAACCGAGTGTTACTTTAAGTTTATTGCGGCATGAGTATTGTAACCAGTGCCGATTGGCGGGTGAAATCCCTTACATGTACACAAGCTTTTGCAATGCTTATCGTTCATATGTTGTTACGAGTAAAGCAACAATGAGGATTCATCGGAAGCCTGGTGAAAAGCTAGAAGTTGACTGGAGTATATGTAAAGATTTACATATACTCCAATCTACTTCTACTTGTTCACCAGGTTTTCGGTTGATGTGCATGGTTGCACGGCGCTTTTGCTCATCCTGATAGATATAGTGGCAAAATTGAGAATACACGAGTGGCGAGTCGTCACTTTGTTGGCATTGTTCTAAGTACTCATTCCATAAAAGTTTTTTCGATACACCGTTTTTAAGCAGTTCTTTTCGGATGTAATCGTAGTCTGGTTGGCGTTTTGGATTATTTTCCTTCGACTTAGGGAAAAGTTCCTTTTGCAAGGTAGCGTTTGTTTGTGTTGGATCAAGTGGCCAATTTAAATCCAGCTCTCTTGATTTTTTCAGCACTCTTGAAACTGTGTTACGTGAACAAGAACAGCTAAGTGCTATTTTTCGTTCACTTAATCCTAAGCTTTTAAGCCGTAGGATTTCTCGATAATTGGTCATAAACATGACCTCCTTTATAAGTATTTACATTCTTTGGAATGTATAAGTACATTATAAAGTTATATTTCGAACGGTCCATCTAACCGAAATGCTGGCTCAGTTTCAAACGGAACAGTGGCTCAACTAGACCGGACAGGTGGCTCAATGTGATGCAGAATACTGTTATAGCTCATTAGATTTGTCCATGCCATGCTCATAAGTTATGCCATTAGAAGATCGCTTATTCTGCCACAAACATTTCACGATAAGGCCATGGTAAAACCATAGCCTAAGGTTTATGGTAATTCTCCATCGATAACAGTTCGTACCATATGATCATCTACAAGTTTCTTAGCACGCTGCGCAGCGTACATGAGACTATGTGTACAGGCTTTATTAATAGCTCTTGGCGAACCAGCTGAATAACGATAGATCTCATCAATCGCTTTTTCAGTAAAGATATCCGTGGTTCCGCCTGCATAAGTTAAGTGACTCTGGATATACTCAGTTGTTTGTGATAAATCCATTTGAGGAATTTCACATTTTATATCGATACGTTGCCTAACAGCAGCATACCGCTGTAGTTTAAGTTTATCCCAAAGTTCATTTTGCCCAACTAGTATAAGACTCATTGGTTGATGAGAATCCATTTTATAATTCAGTAAAAAGCGGATTTCCTCTAATGTTTCTTTGGCTAGTAAATGTGCTTCATCAACGATGGTTACAACATTTTTGCTATAAACGCCTCGAATCATTTCGAGTTGCTGATGCAGTTGGCGTCTAGCATCGCCTCTGTAAAACTTTGATTCAATCCCTAGCTGATCAAGTAGTCCTTTATAAAACCACCTGGGTGTTAACTTTGAATCAGAAAGATAAAGTAATTCATAGTCATCTGCAGGCAAAATATCAGCCAGCTTGCGTATAGCAGTAGTTTTACCACATCCAACATCGGCTGTCACTACGGCAAAGAGTTGTCTTGCTGCAGCATACTCTAATCTAGATAGTGCCTCATCAAGCATGCTAGATAAGTATAAAGAATCTGTTGGAATAGAGCTAACAAATGGCGTCTTTTTCATTTCGAAAAATGCTTCATACATTGTCGCTCACCTCCTTGATTTTCCTGAATACCACTGCAACTTCTTGGCTTGTTCTGCCAGTAATGTTATCAGTATTCAGGCCATCAAGAAGTCTTGATGATTCAGCTTTAAGCAGCTGTTTATCAGGAAGTGATGCTCTAGCACCACACTCTGGACCAATCTTTTGCTCTTTAGCCATAAATGGTGGTGAATCCTTATGATGTATTTCTACTTGATCTGACCAAGAGGCATCATAGTGAACATGGACTTTTCGTCCTATAAATTTTGAACCAACTTCATAGGTTTTACCTTTGAAGCTGATGCAACCAATTTTATCAACTTTACGCTCTGCTGTATGGAGAAACGCCGTCTTAAGTTCATTGGTGTCAACGAATTTAAGAGGTCGTTTATCAGAACGAAAGGCAGTTTCTGGTGATAAACCATCGAGACCATGATGGATCGTCTGATGATAGTGCTCATTAATCCAAAGATTAAGCATGTCATTTAATTCTTTTAAACTCTTAGGCTTTGCAAGTGCTGCCTCTGATATAAAAGAATCCATACGACGGTTAAATGCCTCAATTTTACCTTTTCCTTCTGGATGGTAGGGCTTTGCAAAAAGTAACTTGATACCTAAACGATTACAGGCATGTTTAAGCCATTCTGACCGGTATTGTTTACCATTATCAACATAAATGGCATCTGGCTTACCGTATCTGGTTATAGCAGTTCGTAAAGAATCCTCTATGATTTCGGTTTTTTGATTCTCATAGAATTTAGCCGCAACTATATACCTAGTTGCATCATCTATAAATACTGATAAGTAGACTTGCTGTGCTTTACCACCTTCAGTAATCGGTATATAGGGACCATATTTGATATCGCCTTGAAAGAGCATACAGCGATGAGGTTGCTTAAAACGCCTAGCGGCTGTACCTTTATTAGTGTATAAACGTATCTGTTTTGCACCAAAGCCTGATGACTGTAAATGACGTTGTAAAGTACTGCGACTTAAACTATCTCTTTCGATTCTGCCTTCTAGTTCTAGAATTCGAATGATATCTTTGACACTTCTTGAAGGATTTTCTCTGCGCAGTATAATCGCTTCTTCAAGAATAGCCTGAAAATCATCAGGTAATGCTGATAATTGTCGCTTATAGCCAACTTTGGGCTTTAATGATTCATAACCACCTTGAAGATATGCATCTAAGTAGCGACCAATGGTTCTATAAGAAATATCATGTTTTTCGCATTGTTTTTTCTTACGGTCTACAAGGTCACTTTTAGAAAGACCATCTTCAAGAAGGGGCATGATAATCATCATGCGTTCATTTGCCTTTTGATCTGGTGTTTGATTTCTCATATATTATAAACTCCTTCCACTTGTTTGTAGAAAGGGTACTATAATCATTATGAGGCGTACAGGCGAACTGGGTGTGTTGCCATAAACCTGTGTTTATGAGCAATCTCGTGGCAATGTTTAACCACGTGGATTCACCCATAATAAATTTATCGAGTAAAGAATCAGATGATAAAAGTGATATTTTATGTTGAACAAATCTTTCTAGTAGACCATAAATACTACTGGTCATTTGATCTTTCATATTTCTGAACCACTTACGCCAACGGACAAGAGTTGAATCGTCGGCTGGACAATCACTCGAGGTGTTATTTATAACACCTGCTATGGCAACAGTTTCATAATGTTTGCTTGGCATTGTGAACACCGATGCTAAAATACCTATAAACACCGTTTGAAATTTCCCTACAATA
>PPCM01000156.1_pt1 | contig 100100 bp, 93 predicted proteins | sample 1555541 | NCBI WGS metagenome assembly PPCM01 (sample SAMN05284479, study PRJNA326546) | Marine sediment metagenome, whole genome shotgun sequencing project. | isolation source: marine sediment | place: Germany: Wadden Sea | collected 2012-09-05
TTGTGATATTATGAGTTTGACAAGAACCAAAAATATTACAGAAGAAGGTGTTTTTCTTATGAATAACAGTATACAGCAATTTATGGAGTTAGGTGTCAAAAAGATTGAAAAAGTCGTAGAAAGTTTCATACATAATGAGGGTATGAATGTCGGTGAGTTTGTGTTGGAGCTGGGTAAGCCCCTCCAAGAGCTGCAAAGAGAAATTGTCGCAGAAACGATCGAAGGGATAGACGAAGTCTATAGAAATTCATCTTACCGTGCCGAAAGATATGTTATAGAACGGTCTAAGGTACCAAACACATTCATAAGTACTTGTGGAGAAATCAAGTACAAAAGGACGTATTTTGAGTCAAAGGAAACAGGTGAATACATATTTCTTGCAGACCAGGCATGTGGCATCATAAAGAATATGAGAAAAAGTGAAGACGTGGTGATAGAGGCTATCACTCATGCCGTCGACAGCAGCTACCGAATCAGTGGTGAACATGCCACGAATACAGAAGACATTATTAGCAAACAAGCTGTCATGAAAGATATTCATTCCCTTGAAGTGCCGGCACTGGTTCCACAAGTCAAGAAAAAGAAGCATATCAAAGTTCTTTATATCAACGCTGATGAAGACCATGTATCTTTACAGTTCAACAAAGAAAAAGGCGATTTGAAAGTTGGCATAAATGGCTATAAGAGCAACACGATAGAACCACGATTGGCTTGTCTGTTTGAAGGTATTGAAAAAGAAAGTGAAGGCAGCAAAAGGAATAAGTTGGTAGGAAAGCACTACTTTGCAGGTGTTTACAAGAATGTAGAAGATATATGGCTAGAGGTTCTTGAATACATAGATGCTGTATATGATGAAGACTATCTAGAAGCCATATACATAATGGGCGACGGTGCTTCATGGATAAAGGCAGGCGTAGATGTACTGGGATCCAAGTGCCATTTTGTGCTGGATAAGTTTCACTTGAACCAAGCAGTCATGAGAGCGATCGGTCACCTGGAAGATTCTGTAGGTGATGCAAGAGATGCCATATATGATGGGATCAGCTATGAGGATAAAGAATCCATCAAAAAGGTTTTTGAGATAGCCACAGAATGGGCAGAAAGTGATAATAAACGAGAGCTGATAAGGCGAACCAAGGTATATATAGAAAACCACTGGGAGGCAATCATAAGGCCTAATCATGATGTGTATGCAAGGATGGGATGTTCTGCAGAAGGCCATGTGAGTCATGTGCTCTCATCGAGACTAAGCAGTCGACCACTGGGTTGGTCCGAGCTTGGGGTAAGTAAAATGGCAAAGCTTAGGGCTTATGTAGCCAATGATGGCAAGGTCTGTGATTTGTTCAAATATAAGAAAGAAAAGCAACAGAGAATAATTCAAGAAGAGGTTAGAAAAGAAGTCGATAAGCAGGTGAAAAGAAAGCAAAAAATCTATACAGATGTGTGGCAGCACGAAACAGTAGCAGGGAGTACAGGCCTAGTGAATGGCATGTATTGCCTGACAAAAAAGCTTAGGGGTATCTGCGGTTAAAGGTATATGATAAAATGAGTTCAGGCAAATCTTGTAAAATCACAAAGGGATTCTTCTATCCTTCTATTTCCGACAGTAAATTAACGCGACCTTTGATCACTTCCTAATTATATATTACGAATGATTTATGATATAATAGACTAAACTGTTCAATTTAGTGATAGATAGAAGGTGCTATTATGTTAAAGTCAAAACATATAAGAAACATTCTCTTGTGTCTTACATTATTGATGAGTATTCTGAGTCAAAATTTCACATCTTACGCTTCAGATTCCAACACTAGTCAAAAGAAAATTTTATATATTAACGCATATCATACAGGATATGATTGGAGTGATGACATTCAGTCTGCCATAGAAGCTGAGTTTTATCAGAATGCAATAGATGTTGACTTAGATGTGATCTATTTGGACACTAAAAGATTGCTAATTGCTGATGAAGGTTCTTATTTCAGTGCCTTAGCAGAAACTATACAAGTAAGGAACAATACACTATCTTACGACCTAATTATGGCTTCTGATGATGCAGCCTATCAATTTGCTAACCAATATTTGGATTTCATTGATTATAAGGTGCCATTGGTATTTTGTGGGATTAATGACATTGAATCAGTAGATCAGACCCTGAGAAGACCTTACGGGGGTACCGTTGAATATATTGATCTGAACGATACAATTTCCCTAATAGGTCAACTACATCCAAACACCAAAACCATTAAGTATATTGTAGATGATACTTTAACGGGGAAGAGTATTGAGAAATCCTTGTTAAAAGAATATGACCTGAATCATCCCTATGAATTTGAAAAGCTTGTTTCTAGAGATATGTCAGACCTACTAGAACAAGTGGAAAATCTAACTGATGATACTGTTTTGTTATATACAGTATATTTTTATAATAAACATGGGGACTATTATAGCTCTGCTGAAAGTACAGAATTGATTGCAAATGCTTCTAGTGTACCCATGTATGGGCTATGGGAGACGGTTCTTGGATCAGGTATTGTTGGTGGTAAGTTGTTAAGTGGTATAGACCAAGGTGGACTCATTGCTCAAATGGCTATTGCATATTTTGAACAAGGAGAAGAAGCTTTGGACGTTGTAATAGAAAATAACAATAGATATCAATTCGATTATGAATATATGAAGAAATATGAAGTGAATGTTGATGTGATACCTGCTTTCTCTGATATCATAAATTATGAAACATCTTCATACAAAAACATTCTAATTCTTCATAGCTATAACCCAGAGTTCCAGTGGACCAATACCATTGACAGTGGTATAAAAGATGTATTAAATCAGTATAGTGGTGATTTAGAGATTTATACAGAATACATGGACTTAAAAAGAGTTGTCAATCCACTATATACCTATCAATTTCAACAATTATTTGAAGTGGCACATGATGATAAGATATTTGATCTAATTATAACGAGTGATGATGCAGCTTTTAATTATGCAAAAGATTATGTTCGGCTAAATAAGTGGGATGTGCCAATTATTTTTTGCGGCGTTAACTATCTAGAAGAAGAAGATATTGAACAACACAAGAATTATTCAGGTGTTATTGAAGCTTATGATATTCGAGGCACAATAGAGACCATACTAACACTGCAACCAGAAGTGTCAAAAGTTTATGTCATAAACGACCAGTCAACAACAGGCCAAGGAAATAAACTAAATGTGAAGACCATAGACGATTCTGGAGAATATCCCTTAGATTTCATCTATACTTCAAACATGACAATGACGGAGCTACTACTTGATGTCTCAAGGCTTGAGAAGGATACAGCCATCTTGTTAATGACCTTTAATAGAGACCGATCAAATAATATTTTTAGTTATGAGAGATCCATCAATATTATTCATGAAAAGGCAAACGTGCCTATGTACGGCGTATGGGATTTTTATCTCGGTTCAGGTATTGTAGGAGGCTTTTTAACAGATGGTTATGGACAAGGTCAAATTGCTGGCGAAATGGGTATAAGAGTGCTTGATGGCCAGGCAATTAATGACATTGAGATTGTGAGAAATAGCCCTAATCAACATAAGTTTGATATGAATGTTATAGAAGAGCACAAGCTTAACCATAAGTTGATTCCTAGAGATGCAATAGTTATTAATGACCGTGAGGATTTTGGCGATATCTATAAAAGGAATCCAAATCTCTTTAATATCATCATTGTATTTACCTTTGCTATACTTTTAATTCTTTTATTGTTAACGCATTATTTAAGGAAGATGGTAGTTCTCAAAAATAAAATTTCAATTCTTGCCAAAAATGATCATCTAACCGGAATTTATAACAGGGGGGCAGGAATTGATGCTCTAGATGAATGGGTTAAAGATGCGTCAAAGAAAGGTTTATATGCAAGTATCTACTTTATGGACTTAGATTCATTAAAATCGGTTAATGATTATTATGGACATAGTGAAGGTGACTACTTTATCACAAAGATTTCAGATACTATAGCAATGTTGCTTAAAGATGAAGATATTTTTTGCCGTATTGGTGGAGATGAGTTTATGGTTGCAAAGCTAAGTAATGAACATGAAGACAATGAAGTATTTATTAGACAGGTGAAGATTGAGCTTGTTCAATTAAGTGCAGCAGAGCAAAAACCTTATGATTTCTCTGTTAGTATTGGTGCTCATCAATTTATATTAGATGGTTATGTAGATGTTTCAGAAGTAATAGAGATAGCAGATACGAATATGTATATAGATAAGAAAAACAAAAGGTAAGATAGGGAGAAGATATGGTTGGATTTGTTGCCTTTGTACCCATACTTTGTGCCATTATCCTTATGGCGGGTATGAATTGGTCCTCAAAAAAAGCACTACCTCTGTCCTGGACGGTGGCTGTAATAATTGCTCTTGTATTCTGGAAAATGGATATAGGACATGTGCTCGCCTATTCAGTATTTGGTGTACTGAAAGCTTTAGATGTATTGATTATCATTTTTGGTGCCATCCTAATTCTTAATACTTTAATTGAATCAGGAGCTATGACGCGTATAAGTGATGGCTTTTCAGATATAACTGAAGATAGACGCATCCAGGCCATTATTGTAGCTTGGATGTTCGGAGCTTTTATTGAAGGTGCTGCAGGTTTTGGCACACCTGCCGCATTAGCTGGACCCTTACTTGTGGGATTAGGATTTCCGCCGTTATCAGCTGCCATGGTTGCGTTGATTATGAATTCTACTCCAGTTGCATTTGGTGCTGTCGGGACACCTATATTTGGTGCTATGGGGACCTTGGGGAGTCTTTTGAGCCAATATGGAATAGAAGCTGCTGACTTTCAAAAAGAGCTAAGCAATTATGTAGCCTTAGTCCATGGAATTGTTGGGACATTTGTCCCTTTGATTGCTGTAATGTTAATGACTAAGTTCTTTGGTGATGAGAAATCAATTAAACCAGGTCTAAGAGCAGCACCATTTGCCATTTTCTCTGGTTTAGCATTTACAGTTCCATATGGACTTATAGCTTTGATATTTGGACCAGAATTGCCTTCACTACTTGGGGCTTTTATAGGACTCGCAATTGTCATCATCGCAGCAAAAAATAGTTTCCTGACACCAAAAGACCAGTGGAATTTTCCTATTAAGGATCGCTGGCCTGATGATTGGAAGGCAAGGAGTTATGAAGTTGCCAATAACAGTTCTCAAATGTCATTGTTTAAGGCATGGTTACCATATCTGCTGATCGCCCTTATTTTAGTTGTAACAAGAATCCCAGCACTTGGCTTAAAATCTATTTTAAGTAGGCAAGTCATACAATTGAACAATTTATTTGGTATCGAAGGATTGAATTACGGATTAAAGTGGGCTTATTTACCTGGGACAATACCTTTTATACTTGTTGCACTCATAACTCATGGGCTACATAAGATGTCAAAAGTGTCTGTTCTTAGAGCGTGGCGTAAAACGTTCAAACAAATCTTTGGTGCATCACTGGCCTTGTTTTCTGGTATTGCTTTTGTACAACTGATGCTGAATTCTGGGCAGAATGGAGCAGGCCTAGAGAGTATGGTCACTGAGATGGCAAGAGCCATAGCTAGTGTGTCGGGGAATGCTTACTTAATTGTTTCACCCTTTATTGGGGCACTTGGGGCATTTATGTCTGGTTCTAATACAGTTTCAAATATCCTATTCTCTTCATTACAATTTGAAACAGCTGTGATTTTAAACTTACCACCAGTATTAGTTGTTGCTACTCAGGTGATTGGCGGTAGTATAGGGAATATGATTTGTGTCAATAATGTTGTGGCTGTTTGTGCAACGCTTGGTATTATGGGTGCGGAAGGTAAATTGATAAGAAGGAATATTGTTCCTATGATTATGTATGCCATAGGCGTTATTGCAGTCATGTCCTTTCTTATGTTGTTTGTATAATAATAAAGACCGCCAGAACGGCAATGTCATTAAGTTAAGCTTATAGTAATAATCTTATCGCAGCTACGGAAAGTATTTTTACTTTCTGTAGCTGTTTTGCTATCAACAATATATTTTTTTACATACTTAAGAGACAGAGTTTACTCTGCCAAACTTTTCTTTATTAACTCCCTTGTTTTATGCTACTCTATAAAGGAAGCTAACTTGTGACTGGATTCGGACTTTTCGAGGGTCTTTACGTCCTGGTCTTACAGGAAGAATATTCATACGAATAAGTGCTTCAACATTAGGTGGCGGCATATCATTTTGAAATCTGAAATAGCGAAGACATATAGCGATAGCAATGGTGAAATTTACTTGGTAAGAGTGTTTTCTATCTGTTTGCTTAATAATTACATGTACTGTTATCATTTCGCAGAAGTTGTACATGATTAGTCTTGCATAGATTTCTTGAAGGATATACGTCACCTTTTTTGAATGGAAATTTGTTAAACCAATTGCGTATTTCAGTTCCCTGAATGACGTTTCTATTCCCCATCTCATACTATAAATTTCCTTTATCTTTTCAGCTGGAAAAGCTTTGCGATCAAGTGTTGTGATGATGACCTCAAATGTTGAGTCTGTGATGGGAAATCTTAGAATTCTAAAATGAAATGGATAGGCTTGCTTACTTCCAGGAGGGAGTTCATCAAAAATAAGATTTTGCGGTAGAAATTTATATTTTTGTTGACTCTGCTTTATTTCCTTTGTTTGTCTTCTGGTCATCAGAAACTTGTAATCTATATCGAAAGTTTCAGAAGTTGGAAGATCAAGTGACGAAGCAATGCCAGTGCTACCGAGATCCTTTGCACGTATAACAAAATCCCATCCTTTTCGACTCATGTGGTCCATAACATTGTAATTTTCATAAGCGCGATCAGCGATAACAATAACTTTACCAGTAATATTCGAACGATCCACCATCTTGGAAAGTGACCGGCATTCGGCGGCTTTTCTTCCTGGTTGAACGATTGAATCTACATAAATTCTGCTACGTAAATCATATAAAGCATTCAAATGTAACAGGTTGAATCCTTTTGCTTTTTCACCATTAGGGAAATGGTTATCAAAATCTGTCGGATCAAACTGTACGCAAAGGGCAGAGCCATCAGCTGCCAGCAAACGATGCCCCATAAAAAGGCGTTCTTCTGGCACAATGTCTGAGAACATATGAAATAGTAGCTCAAAGGCTTCAGGAAGTATCTTTTCGCGTTGTTGTATAAAACCTGATTTAGTAACCGTCTTCTCATTGTAGAGAAAATACTCGAGGAGCTCCAAAGAAAGGCTTTGTCCACCCATAGAAAGAATAATACGTAACATTTCTTTGAAATCGAGTTTTCGTTTTCGAGTGAAATCCTTTTCTGGACTCTTAGTATAGAGCCAGAAGCTGTCGTTGAGCGTGTCTATTAAGTCTAGTAAATTTTCTTTAATTGTATCTGCAAATTCGTTCATGGCGTCCTCCTTAAAATGTAATTCATTCAAGAGGCTTCGCCACATTTTTTGTTAGAGTTGTCAAGTGTATTCTGGAAATTATTACATAAAAAAGAGCTATATGCTTTTCAACATACAACTCTTCCTGTCATTTACCTTAACTTAATGACATTGGCCAGAACGGCGGTCTATTTTTATGGATGGACTATATCATCTACCATTGTCATATGGGCTAACATTGCGGCTTTTGCTTTTTCAGGGTCTTTACTAATAATGGCCTTAACAATGTCTTCGTGATGTTTAAAGAGTAGTTCTTGGTTGTTCGGATTTTCTAATATTTTCCGTCTGCTTGTTTGAACAAACATTTCCATCATAGTGGATATAATATTTAAGATGTTGCTAATCAACACATTGCCAGTAATTTCACCAATGTAATAGTGGAGTTGTGTGTCGAGTTCAGACTTTCTTGCTTCCAAGGTTGCATCACTTAATTCATTTAGCAAATGTTCAAGTTCAATGCTCTGTAAATCACTTATACGGAGGGCGGCCAATTCAGCAGCCTTCACTTCAAGAATTGTACGAAGTTCTAGTATATCTCTAGGTTTACCTTTGTTTAACATAAACATGGCTGTTAGGGGTTCTAACAATGTGTTTTCTAATGTGCCACTTATGAAATTACCTTCTCCTTGTCGACTTTCAATTAAACCAGTAACTTCAAGGGCTCTTAAGGCTTCTCTTACAGAAGTTCTACTAACGCCAAGTTGGGTAGTTAATTCTCTTTCGGGTGGTAACTTATCACCTTTTGATAACTCACCATTAAAGATTTGCTTTTGAATTTGATCAACGACATGTTCATAGACACGCTTGTTCTGAACTGGTGAAAACATTAGACCCCTCCTAAAGTTGATATCATATAAATAAGTATAGCATAAGTGAAATTTACTGACAATTGAATATATGCGGCATTATTTGACGAAATAGAATTATAGGCGTATAGTATGACTTAGAAGTCATGTGACTCTGAAGTCACAAACGGGAGTGATGATATGCCAAAGGATACATTTTATAATTTAATGGACGACAAGAGAGAGATGATTGAGCAGATTGCTATGGATGAGTTTGCAAATAATGGCTTTCTTGGAGCAAGCATTAATCGAATAATTGAGAATGCAGGCATAGCAAAAGGAAGTTTTTATCAGTATTTTGACAACAAAGAAGATTTATATCTTCATACGTCTGATCTTATTGTAAAGCTAAAGATGGGTTATATAAACAAAGAAATGGCAACTTATGCTCAAGGTGACTTTTTTTCTATCTTAAAAGCTATGTATGTTGCAGGTCTAAGGTTTGCCAAGGAACATCCAAGGGCATTGAAGATTGGTAATGATATGCTTAAACATAAGGATTCACCTATCTACGAAAGAATCATGGCTCAGAATAAAGGGAAGTCGGCTGATATTTTTGAGCAGTTCATTACTGAAGGTGTAAGAAGCGGTACTATTAGAGAAGGTTTAGACATGGCTTTTATAAGTCATATTATGACAGCCCTAAATATTGCAACAATTGAGTATTATGCAACTATGTCATCCAAGGAGAATGAGGGTGAATGGACAGAGGATGTGTTGGCCTATTCAGATATGTGTATTGATTTTATTCAAAAAGGTATTGGTAAGTGAGTGTAGTCGTTGTGATGACAACATAATATAAATGTGATTAAAAGGAGGAAGGTTTTATGAGTTTGATGCCACTATTAGGTTTATTGGCTTTGGTTTATGCAGCAGCAGTTGTGTGGATAGCTATGAAGAAGCCAGAAAAAGTATGGAAAATGGGTAAGATTCAAGCATTTGTTAAAGTTTTAGGGGAGAAAGGTACGGTCATTTTCTTCTATGTATGGGCTGTACTTTTTGCAGTTCTTGGTATTTTATGTTTTACAATTTGGGCTTAGTCATAAAAGGTTGCCGGATGGCAACCTTTTTATTTTATGACTTTATGTATATAAAACCAAAGACTAAAAGATAAATGCGGATGGCCTTATTCTTTTACCATATATCTTTTGACAATATCACCAAGATGTCGTCGAATCTCAATATGTTGTGGACAATGGTCCTCACATTCGCCACACTGGATACACTTATCAGGTCTTTGTTCTTCTGTTAACCAACCATTGATCCAGAAATCACCTTTGCCAAAGTCATCAAACTGTGAGTCATGATTATATGCCCAGAAACATTCTGGTATGTTAACACCATGGGGACATGGCATGCAATAACGACAGTTAGTACAGTTGACTTTTGTGCTTTCTATGAAGTAGTCCTTCACATCACTAATCATTTGATTCTCTTTAGGGGTTAATGTAAGGGGATAGGCCTCAGAGGCAATCTTAATGTTTTCTTTCACTTGATCCATCGTGCTCATACCACTCAAAACAACACCAACTTCTGGCAAGTCCCACACATATCTTAGAGCCCATTCGGCTGGTGTACGTTTCTTGTCAGCTTTGGCCCATATGTTAGCTATTGTTTCTGGGAGTTCAGTTCTTGCGAGCATACCACCTCTAAGTGGTTCCATAACAATGATCCCTAAATCTCTGTCGTGGGCATATTTCATACCTTCAATGCCTGCTTGATAGCCATCATCTAGATAATTAAGTTGTATTTGAACAAAATCCCATTCGAAATCATCTATAATTTCCTTGAAGAGATCAATGTCATCGTGGTATGAGAAACCGATGTGCTTTATCTTACCTTGTGCTTTGGCTTCCCTTAAGAATTTTGCATAGTCATTCTTCTTAACTTTAGCCCAGAAATTTTGACATAAGGCATGCATCAGATAAAAATCAATACAATCCACATCCAAGCGTTTTAACTGTTCATCTAGAATGGGCATCATTTCACCATCCTCCCATGAGGGGAACTTGGTTGCAATTTTGACCTTATCCCTATAACCGTTTTTCATCACTTTTCCACAAAAAGCCTCACTTGTACCACCGTGATAAGGCCAAGCAGTATCTAAATAGTTGACACCTTCATCAATACAATAACGGACCATTTTGATGGCTTCTTCTTCATTGATTCGACTATCATCACCATCTATTAGCGGTAATCGCATAGCCCCAAAACCTAATATACTTAATTTCTCCCCGGTCTTTCCGAATTCTCTGTATAACATGACATTCTCCTTTTCGATTCCTTTACATAACTTTGTACAAGCTTCTGACATAGATTGTACCGATTCTGCACTTCTATAATTATGGTATCAAAAGAGTGTGGTTCTTGTAAGAACCAATTTTGATATAAATTAAAGAACCATTAAAAGAACAAAATATTAACCACGGAGAACACGGAAATCACGGAAAATAAAAGCTTAGTGCAAAATTTGTTCCCACTAAAATCAGATCACCCTTTTAAATATGACAAATTACCATTCCTTGCCATTTATTCCTCTCATCCCTTTTCCGTGTATTCCGTGTTCTCCGTGGTTAATATTGTATTCACTTATCTTCATATTGTTAATCATGTAACAATTAGATATAATACTATTAGGTGTAAATGTGACTATTACTCTAGCTAAAGGCTGGATTCGAAAAGGAGAGGGACAATGGAAAAAGTTTATGTACCTTTTGACATGATAACAGAGTTTGTAACTGAGGCTTTTGTAGGCTACGGCATACCTAGAGAAGACGCAGAGATGTGTGCTGATGTGCTTATTGCTTCAGATAAGAAAGGGATTGATTCTCACGGTGTGAATCGTTTTAAACCAATCTATCTGGACAGAATTAAGGCTGGAATCCAACAGCCTGTGACTGAATTTGAGATTATAAGAGAAACGCCAACAACAGCAGTTATTGATGGACACGATGGTATGGGTCAAGTTATTGGAACTAAAGCCATGGCGATGTGTATTGAGAAAGCTAAGAAGTATGGTATGGGTATGGTGGCTGTGAGGAATTCTTGTCACTATGGAATAGCAGGTTATTACACTGATATGGCAGCAGATGCTGGTTGTATAGGTGTTACTGGAACCAATGCAAGACCTTCCATAGCACCAACATTTGGTGTTGAGAACATGCTTGGTACCAATCCACTAACGTTCGGCTTCCCAACAGATGAGCCATTCCATTTTTATTTGGATTGTGCAACGTCTATTACACAAAGAGGAAAGATTGAATATTTTGCACGTACTGGTCAAGACACACCAGCAGGTATGGTCGTTGGACGAGATGGATTACCTAAAACAGATTCACCCCAAATCCTTGAAGATTTAGTAGCTGGTCAAGCGGCATTGGCACCTCTTGGGGGTATCGGAGAAGAGCTTGCGGGTTATAAAGGATATGGTTATGCAACTGTAGTAGAAGTTTTATCTGCAGCATTACAACAAGGTAACTTTCTAAAAATGTTAACCGGCTTAGACCATGAAGGGAATAAAGTGCCATATCATTTAGGCCATTTCTTCATTGCTATTGATACAGAAGCTTTTATGGGTCTTGAGAGTTTTAAGAAAACAGCTGGAGACATTCTTAGGTCACTTAGGGGGTCTATGAAAGCGCCAGGTGCTGAACAAATTTTCACAGCTGGTGAGAAGGAATACAACAATTGGTTATTCCGTAAAGATAAAGGTGTACCGGTGAATGAGGCTGTACAGGCAGAACTTGTGAGTGTAAGAGATGAGTTAGGGCTGACGCAGTTTAAATTCCCATTTGAAGATTAGAATTAATCAGATTATAGTAAATAACAATAACGCGGAAAACGCGGAGAACTCGGAATGATAAGTTGGTTTATCTCCGTGACTTCAGCGTACTCCGCGTTATATTATTGCCTTGATTATTCCTGATAGTAGTTTTCTGTCGTATAAATCCTATAAGTACTATTATAATCGTAGTAAATACCAACACCTAAGTGACTAGGGTTTGGGCTAAGAATGTTGACCCTATGCCCAGGTGAATTCATTAAACCAAAGTGGATATCAAAAGGTGTGTTATAACCACCACTTAAGTTTTCAGCAGCATAGTAATAATCGATACCAACATCAACCATTCGATCCCAGGGTTCTTGTCCTTCTAGATTGGTGTGGCTAAAATAATCATTATCAGCCATATCTTTAGAATGGATGTAACCTGAAAGACTTGCAAGGTCTGACCAGATCAAGGTAGGTTGACCAAACTTAGCACGTGTGGCATTAACCAGGTAGAACACCATTTTTTCCATGCCGTCTATAACTGGCGTCTCGTAGGTTGAGCGAGTTGATAAACTAGAATCTTTGATCCAGATGGCTTCTACGCCGTCATTATCCACCAAGTCCAGATAAAAGGCAATTTGCATCCCATCATAGGTGGTCTTAAAAGCATCTTGGCTAACATTACCGCTGTGAATCTTTTCGATGGATGACTGGCTACTGCCAATAGATATACCGGTTTCAGAGCTAAAAGCTTGATTGGCAAACAATGATTTTATGAGACCGTTCTGTATACCAACAATTAGAAAGTTGTCATAATCATTTGCGTAAACCCACCATTCTAAACCAAATTGGCCAAGGACAATTTCGGTAGGACTACCTTTTATTGATTCGAGGTAGGACTCTGTCATGTTAATCTCTATGTTTTGCACCGAGTAGCCTTTGCTAATGGTAAGAAGGCCTATTGGCTCTGGGACAACACGTCTTTCGTTATTAAGCATTCTAACAATAATCACAGATGCTTCACTTCTTGAGGCTGGGTTGTTTGGTAATATTGTTTGGTCTTCATAACCTGTTACAATGCCAGCAATATAGACTTGAAGACTTGTGTTGACATAGGCTTCAGGTATCATGTTATAGTCACGAATTTGATTTATATATAGACTGGTATCACTATTATTAAGTTCTAGTAGCTGAGCAACTACCATAGAAATTTCAGCTCTGGTAATAGGCCGATTATAGTCAGCGAAGGTATTGGTATCAAATAAACCTAACTCAATCGCCGTAGTGACATATGTGCTATACCATTGAGTCGTCGTTCCAGGTTGGAGAGGTTGGTCAGTTGCAACTAAAGCAAGTTTTAAAAATTCAGCGACTGTAATAGTGTTGTCAGGTCTGAATGTGTAGTCTTCATAACCATTGATAATACCAAGGCCAGAGAGGTATGTAACATCTTCATAAAACCATTGACCTTCGACAACGTCTGTGTAGACCAATGTATCAACAGTAGCATAGCTATTTTGACTAGTTAGGATTAGAATTATAATAAGTAAAAGTATATGTTTGAATTTCATAAAGTACCTCCAAATAAGGGTCAGTATATTTAGTGTAACATTTAAATATGAAGAAACAATTAAATGAAGGTTACATCTTACATATGATATAATCTAAAACATGATATAGATTATATAGTGAAGATTTATGATATAAAAGTGTTGAGGAGAATGGTATGAAGAAAGTATTTATGATTATATGTTTAATATTTATTATGACTGGTTGCCAGAATGATGCACCTGATTCTGTGGAAAAAGATGATGATATTGTAAACTTAGAAGCTTATGTAGATTTAGGACGGCAGATAAGATTGTTAGAAAAAGAGTTAAGTGATTTAGAAGATAAATTTGAAGATGAAAGTTTGATGAATCAAAGCCTACTGGAAAAGAATGAACAACTTGAAGAAAGAGTTAATCATTTATCAGAAGAGCTTACCCTTCTATATAATCCATATGGCTATGAGGAGGATTTAGCTATTTTGGCTTATGAAGTAAATGACTTAAAAAGCATTGTAGTACAACTTGAAGCTGATCTTGATTTAGCTATTGATGAAGGGATTTTGGAAATAGAGCAAGAAGTATATAATGTAGGAACAGCTAAGGAATTACTCGAAGCCATTGGTTCCAATCGAAAGATTATTCTACAAGAAGGGAGCTATAACTTATCTCAAGTAGACTATACTTCAATTGATAATCCATATTTGAGCGCTATAGAAGTCTTTGATGGACATGAGTTTGTACTTAAACATGTACGTAATTTGGATATAGTTGGTTCGGGTAATAGGGATACAACGATTATGGTTGAACCCAGGTATGCCTTTATTTTTACTTTTGAGAACTCTAGAGATATTGGTTTTGAAAATATGATTATCGGACATACCCTTGAGAAGGGATCGTGTGTTGGAGGAGTTTTACAATTTACTGACTGCCAAGATGTGGTCATTGAGAATAGCTTACTTTATGGATGTGGTACTTACGGTTTGGTTATGAATGGCATGAAGAGACTTCAATTTAATAACTCAGTCATTGAAGAATGTAGCTATGGGATTATGCAAATCTATAACTCAAGTCAGATCCAGTTCAACAACAGTATATTTAGAGATAATCGAGAATTTGATATGATCACCTTAAGTCTATCTAGAGATATTAGTTTTGAGAAATGCTCATTTACTAATAATTATTCTGATTATACTGAGTTCATAGGTGCCTATTCAGTGCAAGACCTATCCTTTATTGAATGTACGTTTGAAGATAATGAAGCACCAGCCTTTATTACAGCTGGCTTTGAATTTAAAATGGTCGATACACATTTTCTTGGTGAGCAATTTAAGGTAATGGACCTTATTTATCATGATTAACTTCTATATAAGCTGGCCATATTTTTTCCTATAGGCAAGCGGAGTCATCAACATATATTTCTTAAAGACATTTGAGAAATAGGCAGGATTGCAGAACTCAAGTAGGGTTGCTATCTCTGTAATACTCATTTTTGAGAACTCTAAGAAGTGTTTGGCAACCTCAATTTTCTGTATGTGGATGTAATCTGTCATAGTGATGCCAACTTCTTTGTGGAAAATTTTAGATAAGTAGTCAGGTGATAGGTTGCAAAATTCAGCAACAGAAGCAACAGATAACTTACTGGTGGCATTAACATAGATGTATTTTACAACTTTAGATATTGGATAAGGATAGTCGTAAACTTTTGACTGCTGAACTAAACGTGTGAAGGACTTAATCATATCATACTCAAAACCAACACAATCTTTAGGATGTTCGAAGGTTTCGATTTGATTAATAAAGACATCACTTAAGTTAAAAGCATCTTCAGGAATAATGCCACCTGCTATAGCTGACCTTGTAAAAAGGGTGCAAGAAGCGATTAATGCATTCTTGGTTGACCTTAAAGAGTCTTTTGCCAGTTTTGGGCGTTCATCCATAAGAATTCGCTTCTGGGTAGCAAGGGCTTCTTCTAGGTATCCATACTCTATTTCACGTAGTAATTTGGTCTCAAGGGCAAAAGAAGGATGGACATAATGACTATCTAAATTTCTAAGTTTCTCTCTTATTAGTGAATTTTTCACAAAAACTCCTCCAAACATATCGGATATACATAAATTATATCAGAATAATACAAGAATATCTATAACAATAAGATTATAATATGTATTGTAATTAATGGTAGAGATTCTTTGAAATATGTGGTTGTATGTGGCCATTTAAGCAAACGGTTGCACGAAATTGAGCAAACGGTTGCACATTTTAAGGCAAACGGTTGCTCAAAAAAGAATCTATTCAAACAATTAACTTTAGGGAGGAACAACAAAATGAAAAAGGTATTAACAATTCTTATGGCACTTGTTATGGTAACAGCTTTATTCGCAGGTTGTGCTAAAGAAGACAAATCAGTAGTAATTTATCAAAACAAAGTAGAGATCGGCGAGCAACTTGCTGCATTTGCTGCACTTTACGAAGAGGAAACTGGCGTTAAAGTAACAGTTAAGACTTCTGGTGGTGACACACCATACGCTGAGAACCTTAAGGCTGAATTCCAATCAGACCGTCAACCTGACATCTTCGTTGTTGAAGGTTTAGGTGGATACAACACTTGGAAAGACAAATTAGCAACTTTCTCAGATGATGAGTGGATTGATCTTACATCATTAGAGTTCAGAGTTGATGGTAAAGTTTACGGTTTCCCAGTAGCTGTTGAAGCTTGGGGTATGGGTTATAACAAAGACTTACTTGATCAAGCTGGTATTGATCCTGCAACACTTACTTCACAAGCAGCATATGCTGATGCATTTGCTAAGATTGATGGCATGAAAGATGAACTTGGAATTGACTCAGTTGTAGCAATGGCAGCTGGACCTGATATGCGTTGGGTAACTGGACTTCACAACTTTAATGGTTATTTATCAGCTGGTCTTCCATATGGAGACACAACAGTACTTGATAAACTTAATGCAGGTGAAGCAGACATGGACAGATTAGCAGAATATGCTGACTGGGTAGAATTATTATTCATGTACTCAGACGAAGCTGTACTTCTTACAGGAAACTATGATGCACAAGTTGGACAATTTGCTACTGGCAAATCAGTATTTGTACATCAAGGTAACTGGATTGATCCTTGGTTAAACGACAATGGTGTTGACTTTAATATGGGATACGCTCCTCATGCATCAGTAGCTGGTGAGCATAACGCAATCTTCATTGGCGCTCCTTCATACTACGTTCTTAACAATGAGAGTGAAGGCCAAGAAGCAGCTAAAGAATTCTTAAACTTTATGGCAACGAATACTGCAGGTCATAACTACATGGTTAAAGAAGCAAAAATGATTCCTGCATTCTCAAATGTAACATTAACACCAGATGCTCCATTGTCAGCAAATGTTGCTACATGGGTTTCAAAAGAAAATGGTGCATATACATGGTTACAAAATGACATGCCAGATGGATTTGGTATGGGTACAATTGCTCCATTATATGAAGAGTTTGCAAAAGGTAATATCGATAAAGCAGAATTTATTAATCAATTAGCAGGTAAGATTGCTGAACTTAAGTAAATAAGGTAGTACTTGAGGGTGTGAAGGACACTTCACACCCTTTTTATATCAAGAATCAAGTAATTTTAACCTCTTGGGCGAGGTTAACACTGTTTTAAAAGGGAGATGGCGAAATGAACAAACATAAAAATGAAAAGCTGATTTTCTGGCTATTCTTATTTCCAGCACTATTTTCATTCACAATCGTTGTTGTAATTCCATTCTTCATGGGTGTCTACTACTCACTAACAGATTGGACAGCAATTGCAGGGGCTAAATCAAACTGGGTTGGCCTTGCAAACTATAAATCAATGTTCCAAGACTTGGCATTTCAATATTCATTTCTTAGAACATTCCTATTTACATTCTTAAGTGTTATATCAATTAATGTTGTGGCACTAGTACTGGCTATATTAGTAACAAGAGAGATTAAGTTTAAAAGTTTCTTTAGAGCAGGATTTTTCTTACCTAACCTAATTGGTGGTTTGGTACTTGGTTATATATGGCAATTTATTTTTAAAGAGATTATTCCAGCAATCGGTGGTGCAGTTGGATTTGGTGCACTTGAAGACCTGCTGATCATGGCCGATCCCAACTTAACATTGATGGGCTTAATATTCGCATTCACATGGCAATACGCTGGTTATATAATGATGATTTATGTAGCTGCACTTCTTAATGTACCACAAGAACTTATTGAAGCAGCAGGTATTGACGGGGCAAACTTCTGGCAAAAACTTAAAAACATTACAGTCCCTATGATTGCACAAGCCTTTACAATTACATCATTTTTAACATTAGTAAATTCATTCAAACAATACGATATTATCGTGGCACTTTCAAATGGTGGTCCATCAACTCAATTTGCTGGTACAACAGTGAACTCAACAGAGTTGTTGGCTGTACATATATATAACGTGGCATTTAAGTACAATAATATGGCAGAAGGACAGGCGAGAGCCATTATCTTCTTCCTAGTTCTAACGGTTGTTGCTATGGCACAGGTTTATAGTAATAAAAAGAAAGAGGTGGAAATGTAATGAGTAAAAGACAAGTTATTAGTATTATTTTAACCATTATTACAGTCATTATGTTTTCCTTTACCGTTTTTCCTTTTATAGTGGTTATTATCAACTCAGCTAAAGCGTCCCTAGATATTACACAAGACCCAATTGCACTACCAACAAGGTGGATGCAATTATGGGACAACGTTGTTTTAATCTGGAATAAGCCAAGTATCAGATATTCAGAAAGTGTATTTTCATCAGTGCTGATTACGGTATTGTCTCTAAGTACAATATGTATTTTCTCGGCAATGGCAGCATGGGTTTTAGTTAGATCTAAAACAGTTGCTTCAACAGTTGTATTTTTAATCTTCCTAAGCGGATTGATCATACCTTTCCAAGTGGTTATGTTCCCACTGGTTGCATTATTTAGAATCATTAGAATAACATTTTCAATTCCAATGTTAAGAACCTATCATGGAATGATTATTGCTTATATAGGTTTTGGTGCACCCTTAGCTGTATTTATGTTCCATGGGTTCATAAAATCAATTCCTTTAGAACTTGAAGAAGCAGCAACAATTGATGGTTGTACTAGACCACAGATTTTCTTCAGAATCATTATGCCTATATTAAGACCAATTTTTGTTACGGTTATCATATTAAATGCAATCTGGATATGGAATGACTTCCTATTACCATCACTAGTATTAGGTGTTGGTAATGAGATACAAACAATACCACTTGCTATCCGTGCATTTGCAGGTTCGTTTGTTAAAAAGTGGGACTTAATTATGACTGCAGTACTCATGGCAGCATTTCCAATTATTGTTGGTTTCCTATTTGCCCAGAAACATATCATTAAAGGTATGGTGGCAGGTTCAATTAAGTAAGATTAAGGGAGCTGTTCAGTACAGCTCCCTTTTTGTACCAATTTTTTTATAAAGAGGGTATCATTGTCACAACTAGAGCAGTTTGGGTGAGGTGTAAAATGATAGAAATGAATAGACAGGATATGAGGTTGGATCAGGAAAGTTTACTTCTTGATGAAACTTTATTATCAGTAGCCAATGGCTACATAGGCGTTAGAGGTAATTTTGAAGAAGGCTATAAAGAATCTATGGACACAATCAGAGGTAGTTATATTAATGGATTCTATGATGATATAGAGATACAGTACGGAGAATCTGCTTTTGGATTCCCTACTAAAGCACAAAAAATCGTCAATATTCCAGATGCACAAACAATCAATATTTGGATTGATGGAGAAAGATTCAATTTGTTCCATGGTAAGTTACATCATGTTAAAAGGTGGCTAGACTTGGAACAAGGTTATACTAAAAGGGAAATTGAATGGACATCACCAAAAGGTCATCACTTAAGTATCATCATCAAAAGAATGGCATCTTTTGAGAAGTTAGAACTTCTGACATTAGATTATGAGGTTATTTCCCATAACTATAGTGGTGACATACTCATTGAATCATTTTTGGAAGGAGAAGTCTACAACTACACTAATCCAAATGATCCCCGTGTAGCCAATGCTCACAAGAAACTTTTAGAAGTGTATAAGATCTATGCCAATAAAGAAAAAGCATTAGTAAGTGTAAAAACTAAATCATCGGGTCTTACCTTGTCTGTTACAATAGCTCATAGTCAAGCAATGACCTATGAGCAAGTTAGTAATACAAGTGTTAAGGCGACTTGTTCTATGCCGCTTAAGCCAAATACTTCCCTTAGATTTACTAAATATGTCATCTATACCGATAGTAGGCGCCATGGCCATACAGAAGCCATTGGAGATGCATATATGAATGAAGTGGTGTCCCAAGGTATTGATAGTTGGTATAAGGCCCAGAAGGACTATCTGAGGGCATTTTGGAAGTATGCTAAAGTAACAATAGAAGGTGATGATTCTGCCCAGGAAGCCTTAGATTATTCTATTTATCAACTATTAGCCTCTGCTGGTAAAGATGGCTATAGCAATATATCTGCCAAAGGATTAAGTGGCGAGGGTTATGAAGGTCACTATTTCTGGGATACTGAAATATACATGTTACCTTTTTTCACATTAACGAATCCAGAATTGGCCAAAGATTTAATGATGTATCGCTACAATACTCTAGAGTTTGCTAAGAGTAGAGCCATTGAACTTGGCCACAAAAAAGGCGCTAAGATTCCATGGAGAACAATATCTGGTTCAGAGTGTTCAGCTTTTTTTCCGGCTGGAACTGCACAGTATCATATTAATGCTGATGTTGCCTATAGCTATATACAATACTATCTTTTTTCAAAAGATAAAGAGTTTATGTTGGATGTTGGTATTGAAGTGTTGGTAGAGACAGCAAGACTATGGTTAGAAACAGGCCATTATACAAGAAGTGGAGAATTTGCTATACATGATGTAACTGGTCCAGATGAATATACGGCAATTGTTAATAATAATTTTTATACCAATGCAATGGCTAAGTATCACCTTTACTGGACTGCAAAATTGTGTCGAGAAATCGTCGATCAGGACCAGACAAACATATATAGACGACTAAGTTTGGATGAAGTTGAAATCAGCAAAATGGAAAACGCATCAAAGCACATGTTACTGCTTCATGATGAAGAGTTAGGTATTGACCTACAAGATGATAGTTTCCTGCATAAGAAACCATGGGATTTTGAAGGAACTTCTAAGGAAGATTATCCCCTGCTCTTGCATTATCATCCCCTTACTATTTATAGACACAAAGTACTCAAACAAGCAGATACAGTATTAGCACACTTTTTGCTGGATGATCGAAGTGAAGAAACTACTCGGAATTCTTATCTGTATTATGAAGCTTACACAACCCATGATTCAAGTTTATCACCTTGTGTTTATGGCATTATGGCATCAAAGATAGGTGATGTTGAGAAGGCCTATGATTATTTTGATCAGACACTTAGATTGGATCTTGATAACTTACATCACAACACAAAAGATGGTCTACATATAGCTAATGCAGGAGGTGCCTATATGTCAGTTGTATTTGGATTTTCAGGACTTAGAATAAAAGAAGATGGCTTACACTTAAAGCCTCAAATACCTCAAAAGTGGAAATCCTATGCATATAACCTGAATTATCAAGGTAGTCATGTTGAGATCAAAATAACAAATCAAAAGTTAAGTGTATCAACAACAGGTCCTATGACATTGTGGATTAATCAGGAAAAACATTTCATAAGTGACTGTCTCGAATTATCCCTATAGGTTCAGACGGTTTAAATTTGACAAAATGACCCTGGGTTATATATAATATGACCTAGGGTCATTCTAATGTCATCCTGAATTAAACTTATGTTTTCATACTATGTGGAGGTAGAACCATGAGCTATGCTAAGAATAATCAAATGAAACTTGAAAAAAGAAAGTTGATTATAGATGAAGTACAGAATCTATATGAAACAATGCCGTTCGAAGCAATTAAGATGAATGATGTTGCTCAAAATGTTGGCGTTTCAAAAGGGACAGTCTTTAACTATTTTGAGTCAAAAGAAACCTTGTTTCTAGTCTTGTTGATACGAGAGTATGGCGCTTGGTTTGATGGTTTATTTTTAACCTTCAAAGAAGCCGAAGTTCTGAATCGATATGATTTATCTCGGATCATTGATCGTTACATTGATGAAACGATTGTAAACCAGCCTAGATTATTTTCACTTATAGCATTGGGACACAGTCGTCTTGAGCATAATGTAAGTTTGAAGATGGCAACTATGTTTAGGGCTTTCATTAATGACAAAGTAAAAGAGGTCGGTTTTGAGGTGGCTAAAAAGGTGACGGAAATGACGCCGATTAAAGGGATTAAATTGATTATGACCTTACATACTATGTTGGTTGGCCATGCACAATTAGCAGTTCTACCATCCATTATGACTGATGAGTTAGAACTTGATGAGTTAGAGAATTACGAAATTGATCTAAGAATGACGATGTTAGAAACCTTAAAAGTCTATATGAAGGGACTTTTATAAGGTCTATTAACAATTTGCATAATATAAATACATAAATTCTTCATGTTCTTATGCTATGATATATAATATCATGATTAATATGTCCTATTTGGTAAAGGTTTGTGACTGAATGAATTGCTTTTAGGACTATTGGCATTTATAATATCATTAGGGTAGATAAATGTGCCCAGCATCCTACGAAAGTCCTATTTTCTATGATTTTATTCAAGATTCTACCAAAACATCCGAAATATAATATAGGTAAATCCCACTTTTTCTATGAATTGAGGCATTTAAATGAAACGGTTATTTAAAAGAGTAAAAGCTAATGATGGTTTCACCTATTTAGATGTTATTGTTGCGTTTATTTTGTTTGGCATGATGTTCGTTTTTGTTGCTAGAATGAGTCAATCTATATATTTTCTTAATGATCAAAGTACATACGAAAGTCAGATGGTACATCTAGCAGAATTAGAGTTAGACAATTATAGAACTGGGATCAATCAAATCAATATATTTCTTTCACATACTGGCTTTACAATTGATTCGGAGACCATTGATGATGAGAACGTAATCAATCGTGTACTAAGCTTAGATAATGTGGAGAATCGGTACAGGGTTCAAATTGAAGAAACATTTGTTAGAGAGAATGTAAGTAAAGTGATTGTCACCGTTAGTATACCTGGTAGTGAAGTTAGACCTATAAGCTTAACTGCCCAACTTATTAAAGATAGTTAAAGGAGTTGTGATATGTTAAATCATCCTAATGCTATAATAGTTCAAAAAACTATGGTGAGAGATGAAGGGTATACTTTTGTTGAAATGATGATTGCTTTTTCAATCTTTGCTATACTAATCGTCATTTTGTATGCTACATTTTTCTCGAATTTTTCTGGATTAACTAATCAGAATGCAACTGTTGATTTAAATAATGAAGCTTTCTCAACAATAAGACAATTAAAAAATACAATCAATGATTATGGATCTATTACAGTTTCTAATAACAATGTTTATAGTAATGGTGTTCTCATTATAGATGGAGATAATAATGGTTTGCTTCAAGGGTCAAGAATTAACATAGACTTTAACAATCAGACCATAATAGAATATGATAACAATGTTATGACTGATAACTTGAAGAATATAACTTTTGTTCTTGGACCTAATCAGTCTTATGGTTTTGGTGTGACAGATAATATGTTGCTCATAGTACTTGAGCTGGAGAAGCAAAATGCTGAGTATACCCTTAAAGGTGGGATGAATATTGGTAAGTAAATTTGAAGATAACAGAGGATCTGCTTTACTCATTGTTGTTATCATAATGTCAATAATTATGCTTATGGCATCTATAAGTTTTACCTATGCACTTAGAAACTACAATATAAATAAGGAAGTTGACTCTCTTAAGCTTAGTGAAATCAACACTTCTACAGGCATGTCAGATGCGATTGTTGAGATTTGTAGTCGGATTGATGAAGACATTCCTCTTGGTACATTTACGCTTGAAGATTTAGCACTTTTTGACAAAGACAACCAAAGTTACACCTTAACTGTCTATGAAGATGGTGTTTACAATGTACAAGACTTCTTACCAACAACAAATAGAAAAGTATATTCTATTACTAGAAATATAGCCCTAGATGATAATGGAAACAACGGAAACAACGGAAACAACGGAAACAACGGAAACAACGGAAACAACGGTAATAACGGAAATAACGGAAATAATGGTAATCAAGGAAATGATGGCGACAATGGAAACGACGACAACAATGGTAATGATGATAATGTAGGTGGAAATAACGGTAACCAAGGAAATGGCGGCGACAACGGTAATGATGACAACAATGGTAATGACGATAATGTCGGCGGAAATAACGGAAATAACGGAAATAATGGAAATAACGGAAATAATGGAAACGATGAGATAGAGGAGATTGATATTCGTAACATAGCTATTCTAATAACAGGTCAACAAGGTGACTTTAAGTTTACAAGAAAAGTCATTGTTCATATAAGTAGTACTGAAGCAGAAACATACACTGTAGAGGTGTATGAAGCGTATTAATTAGGAGTCTTATGAAAAAATATGTCATTACAATTAAAGAAGATCAACTGAATATTGCTCTAGTTAACGTCTTCTTGGGTAAAGTAGCTATTGACTCAATCTATGAGATGTATGATGAGACCCTTAACAAGCTGATTGAAAGTTATTCAATGATAGAATTGGATCAGATTAAGGAACCTCTTAATAACTTTATTCGTACGACAAATAAAACTGTAAAAGATGTTGAAGTGGTACTAGGGCTTGATAGTATTATTTCAAGATCAATCGAGATTCCTTATTTGAATAGGAAGCACATTAGGTCCTATATAGCTAATAATATTAGTAACTTTTTTACAGTTGATATGGAAGATTATTTCTATGATTATAAAATCATTCAGGCAATACCTAAGACTAAAGAAGAACCAAAAAAATTGGCAATCAAACTTGTTGTTATTCCTAAAACAACCATTATTGGTATCAGTAAACTAGTTCTGTCTTTAGGCCTAAAACTTAAGAAGATAGGTATCTATCCAGATATCATGCAAAGAATTGTTCTTGACCAAGAAGCGATTGGTGTAATTGACATAGGCGTTAAAAAAAGTCTATTCACCATATATGATGAAGGTGCAACATTTATCTATACAACAATTGATAATCAAGACGAGAATAAAGAAGATTTCGCAGATGAATTAGAGTACTTTACTGATTTTTTTGCTGCTCGTCATCAAGGGGAAAGTCTTGGGAAAATTTATCTAACAGGTAACCAGTCAGATAATATTGACTTACATAATTATTTAAGTGAACGTTTGGCTATCCATGTAGGCGCAATAGACTACAAGCGATTTAATAAGATTGCCAATGAATTAGATATGTCAAAATATCCTTCCATTGTCTTAAGTCAGAAGAAGATGAGGGAGATTCATAGAGAAGAAATTGATTTTAGTGAAGACGAAGCCTTAAAAGTGAAGAAGGACAGGTCTTTTCAGCCGGTATACTTGTTTTTCATTTTGGCTGTGTTAACGGCGACGTGGTTTATGCTTTATTCTAATTATTTGGAAGATCAACTAAGTTTTTATAAGGTCGAATTGCCTGATTCAAGTCAGTATATGGAACTTGAATCAACAAAGAATGCGTTGCAAGCAGAAAAAGAAGAACTACTAAGGGTAGAAAAAGCTATTGAGGAGATTGAAAATCAAGCGTTTGATTATCATGAACTGTTAGCAATCCTTCAGAAGACAATACCTGATGATCTGACTATTAGTAAAATGACCATGACTCAAGGTACTATTGATCTTAGTTTTTCAAATATTGATAGTACGATGGATCTGTTGGAGCTAGTCATTGCACTTAATAGAACAGAAAGGTTTGAGCCAATCCAGATAGAAAATATGGCACTTAACGACAACCTTGACGGCTATGAAATACAATTGATACCTGTATCAGAGAAGGTAAGAGAGTAGAGGTGAATCCTTGGATAAAAAGAAAAGTGAAAAATTGAAAACGATGTTTCTCTTTTGCCTGATGTTCATTGGAATTAATTATGCTCTATACACCTTTGTCATCATACCAAAAGAGTTGGAGGTCCAATCAGCTAGAGATAGTTATACGATGAGTGGTCAGAATCAGAATATCTACCAGGCCCTAAAAGCCGAGAATGACGCTATCACGTCGGAAATTCAGGAGCTATCAACAATAAGAGAGACGTTTGATTTCTATGTCAGTCAGGATTTAGATACTATACAACTCACTTATGACTTTTATACATTTGCTAAGAATATGGCAATAGAAGGAGTGGCGGTTCAGTATGACATAGGATCAATTGCTACTCTGGAAGGTTTTATTGAAGAGGAAGTAGTTGAAACTGAGTCAGATATTCAAGTGGTTGATGATCTAGTAGTTACAAAGACCAATGATACCATAGCTGCTGAAGATGTTAATGAGACAGTGGGCGAAGAAAAATTGATAGAGTACATTGAGGTTCCGATTACACTAGTGTTTTTATTTGATAAGTATAAACTTAATGATGTTCTTGAATATCTGGATGTGATTACTAATCAGAAAATCTACAAAAGATTACTTGAGTTTGAAGTAAGATCAGAAGACTTAAGTATTGATGAAGAAATTGTTAAAGAAGATTATATACAGTTAACTATTAATTATGATTTGTACATAGATATAGAATCTGATTTGACAGACACAAATCTAGCTTATGCTTTTTATAATGAGAGTGTAGGGTATGAAGATATAGCTGATTTGTTTGCATCACAATTAGAAGAAGACATAATTACAGACTAAGCCTGTAAAAGAAAAGGAGATTTTGAAATGAAGAATTTGAAGAGAACTGAAGGTTTCACATTGGTAGAATTAATGATTGTTTTATCAATTATTGCAATTTTGGCGGTGGTTTTAGTACCGAAAGTTGGTAATATGAAGGATTCGGTAAGGGAGCAAGGTGTATATTCAAACATTAATAGTGTAAGAGCCTACTTGGAGCTGAAGATTAACAACAAAGATACAAACGAAAATACAGAAGCAACAAATCTTATCGCAGCTTTCACATCTGAATTTGGCGAGGGTAATGCCATAACAAATCCTTTCACCAATGGTGATGACATCGGCGTATACAATAATGGTGGTAATCAGTCGAGTGGAGACTATTCTGTTTTAATTCACGGTTGGTCAGGAAATGATGTATCAGATACAGACGGAACAAATGCTCATTCAGCCCTTCATCCTACTCGAAAAGGTAAAGTTATTATACTCGTTGCGGATGATGGTTATTCAATCTTTGGGTATGATTCAGACGGTAAAGCAACACCTTATCAAATAGTTAAGTAAACAATTAATTACCTTGTGATTATTTTTGGAAGGAGCATTTGTATGAGAAAACTTAGATGTAATGATGGATTTACCCTTGTTGAGTTAATGATTGTTTTATCAATTATAGCGATTTTAGCAGTTGTTTTAGTACCGAAGGTTGGTAATATGAAGGATTCGGTAAGAGAACAAGGTGTTTATTCTAACATGAATAGTGTACGGGCTTACTTAGAACTTAAAATTAATGATAGGGACACAAGTGCTGAGACTGAAGAGACTAATTTAATCTCAGACTTCAACGTTGAATTTTCTGAAGGTAACTTAATCACAAATCCTTTTACCAATGGATCAACAATTGGGGGATGGCCTAATGCTGACAGTGATAACTATTCAGTCATATTTGAAGGTTGGGGCGGTAATAACCTATCGGATGTTGCTAGTGATACCAACTATGATAATCGTCAAGCAGATAGGCGCGGTAAAGTGATTGTTTTTATTGCTGATGATGGGTATGCGGTCTGGGGTCATGATTCTAATGGTGATGCTCTCCCTTACCAAATAGTCAAGTAAGTGCGAAATTTAACATAAAGGAGCCGTTATGGCAAAAAATAAAAAACGTCTTGGCGAGCTTCTCATTGATGCTGGTCTTATAGACGAAACGACCCTGAACACTGCCTTATCAATGCAAAAAGGTTCGGGGCTTAAACTAGGTGAAGTGCTGATTGCAGAAAGCTTCTTAACAGAGCAACAGATTCTGGAAGCCGTTCAAAAGCAATTAGGTATACCTTCAATTGATCTTAGTAAAGTAAGTATTAGGCAAGATATTATCAATATCTTGCCTGTTAACCTTGTCCGAAAATATAATGTTCTTCCAGTGGACTTAGTTAATGGCCAACTTATGGTGGCTATGAGTGACCCGCTGAACTATTATGCACTAGAAGACATCAGGGCTGTTTCTGGTTACCTGACTAGAACGTCTATTGCTCTTAAAGATGATATTGTTGAGAACATAGACAGATACTATGGTAGAAGTCAGGCTGTTGAAGCGGTGAGAGACTATAGTAAGACCTATGGCCATAAGAAAAGAACAGAGGCAGCAGCAGGTGAAATTGAGGCTGATGAGGCGAATGCTCCCATAATTAAGTTTATTAACACGATTATAGAGAATGCCCTTCTTAATGGTGCGTCTGATATTCATATTGAACCACAAGAAACTGAGATGCGTGTACGTTTCAGGGTGGATGGTGTTCTAAGAGAAGTGATGAACACAGAACCAGAGATGATAGATGCGGTGGTTAGTCGTATTAAAATCATGGCAGACTTAAACATTGCTGAAAGAAGAATCCCTCAAGATGGTAAAGTGAATTATAAGGTAAAAGGTAGAACCATAGACCTTCGTATCTCTACAGTAAATACAATGTGGGGAGAAAAAGTGGTTATGAGATTATTGGATAAAAGTAACTTTATGCCAAGCCTTAAAGGTTTAGGGCTTAATGATGATGATGAGCAAAGAATGGAAAGAATAATTCACAAACCTCATGGTATCATTCTTGTTTGTGGCCCTACTGGTAGTGGGAAGACAACAACCCTTTATTCAATCCTAAATGAAATAAATGATGTAACTAAGAACATCATAACCATTGAAGATCCTGTTGAATATAATTTTAAGAGTATCAATCAAATGCAAGTGAATCCTAAAATAGGCTTTTCTTTTGCTACTGGACTTAGGGCTATTTTGCGCCAGGATCCAGATATCATTATGGTTGGTGAGATAAGAGATGCAGACACGGCTGAAATATCTGTCAGATCAGCCTTGACAGGTCATCTTGTATTATCTACGATTCATACAAATAATGCTATTGGAACAATTACTAGGTTAGAAGATATGGAGATCAAACCATTTCTGCTTTCTTCAACCATTGTAGGCGTTATAGCTCAGAGGCTTGTTAGGAAGATATGTCCTAACTGTATTCATGAAATTGAGACTGATGAACGAGAAATGCGGTTATTAGGGCTTGATGAGCCTATTATGATCAAAGAAGGTGAAGGGTGCAGTCTTTGTAATGGTACAGGCTACAAAGGCAGAACAGCCATTTTTGAAGTATTAGAAGTAACTAAAGAAATTAAGAATATGATTGATAAACAGTCGCCGGAAGTAGAAATTGAGAAAGCAGCCATGGCAAGTGGTATGCTTTTCCTTAGGGAGTCGTGTAAACAGAAGGTCCTTGCTGGTATTACAACAGTTGATGAAATGTTAAGAGTGACTTATGGAGATGTATAGGCATGCCAAAATTTAAGTATCAGGCTTTTGATGAAGAACTTAAAGTTATCAAAAACTCCATAGTAGATGATGATATTGACTTGGCTACAGATCAGCTATTAAATAAGGGTTATCAAATCATCTGGATTAAGCAGATTACGTCTTTGAGTGATTTGTCTTATAAACGTACCTTAAGTGAAGAATTATTAGCAAGTTATTGTGGAGAAATTGCTACAATTTTAGACTCAGGTGTTAGCATTCTTAGAGGCCTTGAAATACTCTATGAACAATCGGATAAAAAGAACTATAAGAAAGTTGTTTTTGATGTGTTAACCAATGTACGTAAAGGTATGAATTTGTCCTTAGCGATGGAGAAGACAGGTGTCTTTCCAAGCCTATTAACGGATATGGTTGAATCTGGGGAAATTAGTAGTCACTTAACTGAGATTCTTACCAGTATGGAGAATTTCTATGCTAGGGAAGCTAGTATTAAAGGTAAAATTAGAAGTGCATCTATATACCCCATGATTTTATTGGCAGTTTCTATTGGAATGATCCTATTCTTTAACTTTTTTGTATTTAGTGAACTTAAAACCATATTTGAGGATTTGGAAGAATTACCAGCTTTAACTAATGCGTTAATTGGAAGTCTTGAATATTTAAACAGTAATCCGTTTGTGGTTATAAGTGTCATTATAGCGGCCATTCTTTTTGCATATGGCCTAATGCAGATTGAGGGCGTTAAGTATTTCATAGATAAGTTAACACTTAGAATACCGGTTTTCGGAAGGGTCCGTATGAATATTTTGTCTTCAAGGGTTGCTTCTAGTATGGCTGTGTTTATAAGGTCTGCAGTACCATTGGTCAAAGTATTGTCAGTGGTCCAATCAATTGTAGCCAACGCCTATATATCTAAATTAATGGGAGAGGCAAAAGAGGAAATTACACGAGGACAAAACATCTCAGATGCTTTTGAAGATGTTCAAGCTTTTGATTCTATGATGGTGCAAATGATTCGAATAGGTGAGGAAACAGGTAAATTAGAAGAGATGCTTTTTAAGCTTGCTGATATATATGAGAAGAAGAGTGAAACTGGCATTGAAAGAATGGTATCCCTTATTGAACCTGTCTTTACATTAGTAGTAGGTGTCTTAGTTGCGATTGTTATTGTGGCTATGGCGATGCCGATTTTTGATATGTCTAGTATGATTAGATAGTCGGGTAGTGGTAGACGGGCAGTTAGATAGTCAGATGGTTAGATCGTAAGATAGGAAAATAAAAAAGGGCTGTCAAAAGACAGCCTTTTAGTGTGCTTTTATAGTAAATTACTCTGAACTTAACAATAAAACTTGAGACATGTTTACTTGTATTAAGGATAATTTACTTTAAAACGACCGAAAATGAGCAAAGCTCATAGAGATGCGGAGCATCTTTCTTGTTTATTATACTTTACATACGTTAGCAGCTTGTGGACCTTTAGCGCCTTCGCTGATTTCGAACTCTACTGAATCGCCTTCATCAAGAGATTTAAAACCATCACTTTGAATAGCTGAGAAGTGACAGAAGATATCTTGTCCATCTTCAGTGGATAGGAAACCAAAACCTTTTTTTGCATCAAACCATTTTACCGTACCGTTTTGCATAGTGTCCTCCTAGACAAATATTATTTTGTTGATGTCGTGCACTGGTATCTTTTGGACATATTTCTCTAGAACGTAAACCCACCCCACGTCTTAAAAATACATAACTTACCCCATAGCCATCATCAACTGCAATATTAGAATAGCATAGGAAAAAAGTAAAGTCAATGTGAAGACTTTCTCGAATTGTACAAAATATATGATATATATACATAATACAGATAACTAACTAGCTATTTTACATATAATTAAATTAAATAGGGCACGACTGAAAAAATGTTATATATATATAGCGCTATAGTAGGCTTTACATTGTGTAATATGACATATGCCATATTGTTGATTTGAATAAGTCTATGTGCTATGATTAAATGAGAGAGATTATCAAGGAGGTGCCTATGAAAGATAAAGTTGCAGTTATTACTGGTGCGAACTCCGGTATAGGAAAAGCCTTAGTCAAACAATTCTTAATTGATAAATATCAAGTTGCATTGGTATGTAGAAATGAAGAAAAAGGTCAAGCGACTATTAATGAACTCACTGAAGACTTCCCTCAGGCCAAAATGAAGTTGTATGTTGGGGATCTTTCGGAGATGAAAGACGTGGTGGACCTAAGTCATGCACTTAAACAAGATTATCGCCAAATTGATATTTTGATGAATAACGCTGGTGTTATACTGACTAAGCGTACAGAAACCAGTGATGGTTTTGAAAAACAACTTGCAGTGAATTACTTTGCACCTGTGCTACTAAGCTGGCTATTGGCTTCAAAGTTAGAAAAAAGCAACGATCCCAGAATCGTAATTGTATCATCGGGTGCTCATAAGGCAGGTAAACTCTATCAAGATGACTTTCATCTAGTGGACAACTACAGTTCTTTTAGAGCTTATGGGCAGTCTAAACTTGCTGTAACAATGATGACTTCAATTCTTGGATCGTATTATGATGAAATGGGCATAGCATTGAATTGTTACCATCCTGGAGCAGTAGCGACAAATATAAGTGTTGATAGAAATACTGGAGCGCGTATGAAGTTGATGAAGTTTCTATCCCTCTTTTTCATTACACCTGAAGAAGGTGCTAGAACGGGCTACTACCTTGCACATAATAAGTCTGCTAGACGGGTGACTGGTGCTTATTTTTATAAAGAAAAGCCAGCTAAAACATCTAAATATTTGCAGGATGATTATATGAGAAAATGGTTGTTAGAAAAAACGATTGAGTCTCTTAAGGAATTTGGCTTTGAAGGACCTTAGTTACCCATGTCCATTTCTATTAAATAGCTTCCATCAATCTGTTGGCGCCATATAGTGACATAACGGCCGGTTTCTGTAATCTTATGATTGGAATCATCCAGCCATGATCTGCTATAAGTCCCATATGTGTAACCTAATGTACAATCATCTGATAGTGATCCGCCCTCAGGTTGCCAGGAAAACTCAAGACTTTTTAGTTTGAAGAAGGGGGTCATGACATCTTTGATGGTGTTATGTCCCTTTATTGGTGTGCCGCTTTTACCTAACATAAAACCATCGTTACTGAAAGTGTTTACCCATTCATTAATATTTGTATTGTTCACCTTTTTTGAGAAGGTGGAATCTAGTGTCACTAAATCTTGTGTTGTCATGATATCTCCTTCTTGAAGTTGTAGTTAGTTATGTTAATTGTATCAGAAAATGGTGTGAATGGTAAGTGAGGATGACGATAAAAAGTAAACCTATAAATTACATTTTTACTAAATGGAAATAGGGCTTGAAAGTATTTGAGCTTAACTGGAATCAGTGATTAGATTTGCAAAGTTGATATTGATAGCAATCAAAAAAGTAGAAAATGGATAAAAATATTTTACGTTAAAATATAATGAAAATATAGATTTTAAACAAGTCCTGTGTTATGATGGACAGGAACAGGGAAATACCTGTAAATTCTAGCTTCTGAGGATTATGGGTTATTTTTTTATAGGAGGATTTTCATGTTAGAAAAAGTAAGCCAGTATAGTCAAAATGTGGAAGATATTTTTGAAGAGTTGGTAAATAAAGATGGCTACAGGCTTAATCACGTCATTATAAAACCTGGTAAGTTTTTTCCACCACACCCAACTGATGCTAACGTTACAATCCTAGTTATAGACGGTGAGTTAACGTTAAAATTAGCTGAGCAAGATCCGATGGTATACACTAAAGGTTCTGTTCTACAAGTTGATAAAGGAACGATGTCAGAATTAGGTAACAATTCATCAAAAGTAACGGAAGTTTTTGTAGTTAAATCATAAGGAGACCTCATGGAAAACGTTAGAAGAATCGAAACAGATGAAGAAATTAAGATTTTTTCGGACCCATATAGAATGAAGATTATCAATGCCTACATTAAAGCTGGTGAGCCATTAACAGTTAAGGGTGTTGCTGATTTGATGGGTGAAGTACCTGCAAAAGTTCATTATCATGTTAAGAAATTAATATCAATTGATATTCTTAAACTCGATCATACAGAAGTTATTAATGGAATCACAGCTAAGTACTATGCTTTAACAACTGAAAGTTTTAGAGTGGCCTATCAAAATACATCCAATCAAAAGGCTTTGTTTGATTCAACAACCAACATGATGCTTAGTGTTGTGGATGAGTTTAAACAGGATATTGTTAATCATGCTGAGTTTGTTAGAGGCCATGGTGAGGACAAAAGCCATCAAAACAATGGATTCTTTACCAAAGAAGCACTTTACTTAAGTCAACAAGATTACGAAGATTTTGAAGAGGATCTTAGGAACTTATATGCTAAGTACAAACACAAAGAGCGTGACGATCAAGATCCTTTTGATATGTTTGTGGGATGGTTTAGGCGTTATACAGATAAGTGATGAATATAATAAGGAGCTGACTAAGTCAGCTCCTTTGTTTATATACTTTTAGTTGCTTGTAACAACCATTCGCTATCCTCAAGAGCTAGAAGTGGTGATAAGGTATTATATACCATGTTATGATAATTGTTAAGCCATTCAACATCTTCGGTGTCCAACATACTTTTGATAATTGGTCGGGTATCAATTGGACAGTATGAGATAACGTCAAAGTTATAGAAGGTACCCATATCATTGCTAGCGTATTCTTTAACAACAACAGTATTTTCAATACGGATACCATATTTTCCTTCTTTGTAAACACCGGGCTCATTTGTAAGAACCATATTTGGTTTCAACTCAACATCGGAAAGTTCTTTTCTAATTCTAGCTGGCCCCTCATGAACGCCAAGGACATAACCTATACTGTGTCCTGTGCCGCTCTTATAGTCCATCAGAGCTTGCCACATTGGTTGTCTTGATATTGTATCAAGGTTTGTGCCGGTTGCACCCTTAAGGAAGATGAATTGATTCAACTTAATATGTGATTTGACGACTAATGTATAATCGTACATTTCCTCTTCAGTAAGAGGTCCGCAAGGTATTGTTCTTGTGATATCAGTGGTTCCGTCTTGGTATTGCCCGCCAGAATCAATTAGAAAGAAGGAACGTGGTTCAAGGGTACTTGCTGATGAAGCATTGGTAGAGTAATGCATTTTTGCACCATTTGGCCCATAGGCTGGAATGGTATTAAAGCTTGGTTCTATGAAATGATCTCCTAGTTCTCTGAAAGAAAGAAGTTTTTCTGAGATTGTATGCTCGTTTAAGAGACCTGTCTTATCCTGGGCATCAAACCAATTTAAGAAACGAACCATAGCAACACCGTCTCTAATTTGGGCTGAGTCTAGGTTCTTTAATTCGGTAGCAGAGAACTGAGCTTTCTGATAAAAGGTTATATCTCGTCCTTCGATAGCTCTGTTATTATCCTGGATGCAAGCAACCATTCGTGCATTGACTTTCGTAGGATCGTAATATACTTTCTCCTTGTTAAGTGTTTCAAGGAAGCTGAAGTAGCTATCATAGTTGGATAATGTGACACCTTGTTTTTTTAGGGAAGATGTTAGTTCATCATCCATTTTACTCATATCAACAAAAAGTGTTGCTGTCTTAACGTTAATGTAGGCATATGCGTAAGTGACTGGTGTATAGGGTATATCATTGCCTCTAATATTAAACAACCAAGCGATATCATTTAGAGAACATAACATATAGCCAGTAGCCTTTTTATCAATGATAAGGCTTCTTATAGTCTCCAATTTTTCTGATACAGAACTACCGGTGTATTCTATGGTATGTTCAAAAACTCTTTCATCTGGCAGAGCTGGTCTATCTGACCAAATCTCATCTACTAGATCATCTGTAAGTGTTAGATTATAGTCATTGTACTGAAGTGCATCCTTAAGGGTTTTGAGAGATGATTGACTATAAAGTTTTGGGTCTATTGCTAATGTGCCCTCAGCAGGAATAATCCTTTTGAGCAATTCGTTGAGTGTTGGTGTACTTGGTTCGCCCATTTTGTACAAGTCTATACCAGTATCTTTAAGTTCCTCGCCTGCCTGTATGAAGTAGCGACCGTCTGTATATAGGCCGGCTAGATGTTGTGTGATAAAAAAAGTGCCAGCAGAACCTGTGAAACCGGATATGTAGGCTCTTGACTTATACCGTTCAGCCACATACTCACTTAGGTGGGGATCATCTGTAGGGACAATATACACATCTATATTTTTCTGGGCCATAAGTTGACGAAGTTTTAGTAATCGTTCTTTTATCATAGTTAATTCTCCTTCGGAAATTGTTATATTTATTTTATCAAAAAAGCCGCAATTTAAAAAGCATACTGGATAAATAACGAAACTATTGGCTTAAATGTGGATAAGTGTGTATAATTTAGTTAAAAATAGCCTGGAGGTAGTGATGTTAGCTGATTTGATTAAGAGTGGGTTTGGCAATGAAGAAGATTATAACTGCGCAGAAAAAATACTATATGGGGCGAATGTTGCCTATGACTTAAATATGTCTCAGAATGATATGAAGGTGGCCGCAGCATTTGGTGGTGGTATGGGCATAGAAGCTATGTGTGGAGCGATTACTGGCGGTTTAATGGTTATTGGCGTTTTATTTACAGAGAAAGTACAACATCAGTCGCCGAAAGTAAGAGAATACTCTAACAACTTTATAGAGGCTTACCAAAGGAAGATGGGTAATGTAGATTGTAAACCTCTTAAAGAAGAACATAGGACTGAAGAAAAAGGGTGCTATGTTGTTGTCCTAGAAGCTGCCATTTTATTGGATGAACTTTATAAAAAAGAAAATAAAGCATAAATACATTATTGGTTGAAGTGAGTGAGGAAATTAAATGAAGATTACATTTGAAACAATGAGTCCTGCCTACGAGGTACAGGCTTTAACTTTATACAATACATATATATTAGAGTCAACCGCGACCTTTAGTATAGAAACTCTTAAACAAGAGGAGATGAACTATTTACTATATAGTGGTTTAGAGCGCTTTCCGTCTTTTGCTATATTGATGGATGGTCAGTTTGTTGGTTATGTTATGCTTAATCGTTATAAACCCCGTGAAGCATACGATCAAACGGCTGAAGTGACTATTTATGTTGATTCAGCCTTTCATGGTAATGGTATTGGAAAAAAAGCCCTTCATTATATAGAGGACTTTGCGAAGGAAAATGAATTTAGGGCTTTGTTAGGTGTGATTTGTGCAGAAAATATAGCAAGTATTGAATTGTTTAAGAAATTTGACTATTTTGAATGTGCACATTTTAGAGAGGTAGGTCGCAAATTTAATCGTGTTTTAGATGTAGTTATTTATGAAAAACTTATTTAAACTGATTACTACTTGCGTCGTAGAAATAATTTACTGCTGCCAATTGTTCTTCGATGTGTGATTGATTGCAGTTGTTGGTTAAGCAGAAATCTTCTAAGTTGTTGTGATAATCTCTTAAGTGGCTATTAACAACACTTAAAAGCATGATAGGATCTTTAGGTAACATGGTGCCTCCTGTAAAGTTTTTGTCTATAATAACATGAGAATTAAAGTTTATCAATAGAAAGGGTTGGTTATATGAGTCAACATCCATGGTTGAAGTATAAGGAATGGGCTGTTGTAGGTGCAAGTCAAAATGAAGATAGTTATGGTTACAAGATTACCAAGCGCTTATTGGACAGTGGCTACAAAACGGTGCCAATAGCACCTAAATATGAGCGTGTTTGTGGAGAAGTTTGCTACAGATCTCTTAGGGATTATGAGGGGAGTCTGGATGTGATAGATTTTGTTGTTAACCCGAGAATTGGCCTTAAAATTCTTGATGATGTTGCTGCAATCGGTGTCACAAAAATAATACTGCAGCCAGGAACATCATCACCTCAAGTTCTGGATAAGGCAAAAGCCCTCGGTATCGAGGTTTTGGAGTCCTGCGTTCTTGTCTTATTATCTTGGAAATAATTAAAAAAAGCATCAAAAAAGGAAGAAACGATATGAGTTTCTTCCTTATTATATGTCAACAGAAAAGTTGCTTACCTGAGCAAACGTTCAATGTCTTTGATTTGGCATAGATGGTTGTTCTGAAATCTAGCATCAGATGAGACGTCTTTTCCAAACCAACTTGGTGGTGAGAAATTATCTGCAGCTTCCATACTATCAAATTCAACCTCAGCAAGAATCAAACCATTTAAATGTCCATGGAATACATCCAACTCAATGGTATAATCTTTGACTGGGATTAGATATCTGGTTTTGAGAATCAAAGGATAATCAACCTTGGTTGACAAATGTACGTACTCTTCAGTGCCTATTTCCATTTCGTATTCTTCACGTGCTATGAGGCCTTTTCCTTTGATTGTTAAGAAAAAACTGTCATCAGTTCGTCTGATGCGTATAACTGGTGAGATGGAAACATATCCTTGTTCAATGTGTATGGCTTTATCTACTTTTTTGATTTGTGGCAATGTACCAATTAGGTATTTTCTTTCTATTTCCATTTGAAATCCCCTTTGTTTATGATAAACTATTTTTAGCAAGCAATATTAATACATGAATTATTATAGCACAAATTAGACTAAAAATTGCGTGTGTGTTCTGAAATTTAAGGAACGGGAGGTAAACTATGCATAAAATAGCTATTTTTTTGGCAACAGGTTTTGAAGAGATTGAGGCAGTAAGCACCATTGATGTTTTGAGACGAGGCGGTATGGAAGTAGATGTTGTTTCGGTATCCGGCAATTTAGATGTTGTTGGAGCTCATGAGATATCTGTGAAATGTGATCAACTATTCTATAATGTAGATTATACAGAATATGAGGTATTGGTGTTGCCGGGCGGAATGCCAGGGACTGATAATTTAAATAAACACGAGGGACTTCTGGAGTTACTGCCAACTTTTATTGAAGATGGAAAGAAAATTGCGGCAATTTGTGCTGCGCCTTTAGTCCTAGGTGGATTAGGACTACTGCAGGATAAGGATGCCATATGTTATCCAGGGTTTGAAGAACAGCTATTAGGTGCTCATATCAGCTATAAATCCGTTGTAAGAGAGGAACAAATTATTACAGCTAAAGGGGCTGGGGTTGCAATGGACTTTGGTTTGGAGATACTAAAATGGTTCTTACCACTAAATGAAGTTCAGGGATTGAGGGAAAAACTTGTTTTAGCCTAGTAAAGTGGAAGAGAAATTGAAGTTTGCCTCACTAAAACTTGCATAATTAGTAAAAATGATTGAATTTTCTAGGGGGACGTGGTAATCTTGTCGTCAACTTAAGTAAACATAAAAAAATCTGTAGAATATCCTCTATTCTACAGAATTTATTGTGATTAATAATGAAAAGACTAGGACTTTGTTACTATAAGAAATAGCTTGGTTAGGATAATGGTGAATAGCCATAAAAGATGCCTACTGATAGGAAAATTGCAATTAATATGGTTAATGTGCCGACGAATATCGGAAAGGTCCAATCGAATTTGTTATTTCTATACAAATACTTTTGCTTTAAATGTTCTCCGATTTCTGCTTCTAGTATATCTTCACTTTCAAGCAAAGTGTAGCGATACTGTTTAGATACAATAGAGCGTACTTTGTTGGTTGAATAGACAATAGCTCCAAATAAACCTCTTTCGGTTAATAGCATTAAACTACCTATAATGAAGCAGGGTAAGTTGACGAAAAAGATATAATTGATGAAATTGTAAAAAAAAGTCCGATCCGTATTAAGAAGCTTATTATCTATGATAGTTATTAAGATAGAGGTAGATATGATGCCACCTATGACCATGGCGGTCTGTTGAATGCGTTGATTCCTCAATAAAATTTCCTCCATTTCGAATGTATTGACGTGTGTAGTGCAAATAACATTATACTTGATAGAGCGGTAATTAGGCAAGCTTAACGGTAGGAAGTTTTTGACGTTAAATAACTTTTATCAAAGTAAAGTGCTAAACATGTAAAGTAGTACAATTGTGCAACATTAATACGATATAGTAAAAAAGCTTAAGTTTGTGGTAGATACTTTAAGGAATAGGGAGTATCGCCACTTATTTTCTTTACAAAATAAATTTAATGTTATATAATGAGTTAGTGAAATTTTTGATTTCGCTTCTTGCAAAATGCAAGGAAACATCTCTATTACGACGAAGATCGTAAAGAGAAAAATTAACTAAAGAAAAATGGAGGTTAGTTATGAAGAAGTTATTAGCATTACTTCTAGCGTTAGTACTTGTACTTTCACTTGCCGCTTGTGGTAACAGTGAAGTAGAAGAGCCAGAAACAGAACCAGAAACAACGGAAACTGAAACCACTGAAGAGCCTGAGGCTGAAGAACCTGAAGAAGAAGAAGAAAAGGTTCCAGAAGAAGGACAAAAAATTAAGACAGCTCAAGAGCAATACGACGAAGCGAAAGCTGAACTTGAAGCATCTATTGCTGATCAAGAAGCAGCACTTGCAGAAACTTATGGTTCTGTAGATGAAGCTTATGCAGCTCTTGACCAATTAATTAACGACTTAGCGGTTACTGCAATTGATGACAATACTCTTGAAATCAAACTTGCAAACCCAGTTCCTTACTTTATTGATCTTATGACGTTCCCATCATTCTTCCCAGCTAGTGAAACATTCTACAATGAAGCTGGTGATGCATATGGTAGAACAGCTGAAAACTTCCTATACTCTGGAGCATTCTTATTCACAGAGTGGAAATTATCAGAAAGACACTACTTAACTAAGAACGAAAACTACTGGAATGCTGCAAACAACTCAATCAACGCTGTTGATTACCGTGTTGTTGAAGGTATCTCAAATGATACAGCTGTAGAGCTTTACCTTTCAGGTGAGACTGATTCAACAGGTCTTGCAGGTGAGAACGTAGAGAAATACGGAAACAGACCAGACGCAGTATCAAGAGAAGACGTTGTTCTTTTCTACTTAGACGTAAACTTTGCTAATGGCGAGATTACACCTGAGAAAGAAGTTCTTGGACTTGCTGATGCAAGAAAAGCACTTAACATGGCAATTGACAAAACTTATATCACTGACGTAATCTTTGCTAACGGATCACTTCCAGCAGATTACTTCGTTCCACTTGGATTCCAAGCGAATGCAGCTGGCGAAGACTTCCGTGACGTTGCTGAAGCACGTAACGGTGGTGGTGAAGGATATAATGGTTACAACCCAGAAGGCGCTAACGAATTATGGCAAGCAGCTTTAACTGAAACTGGTTATCCAGCAGTTGAACTTGACATGATCATCTATCAAGGTGACACAGCGGCTCAAGTTGGAACACATATTAAGAACGAATTAGAGAAAAACCTTGAAGGTCTTACAGTTAACATCCTTGCTCTTCCTTTCGCTGAGAAATTAGAGCGTACAACAGTTGGTGATTACGAACTTAACTGGGGTGGATGGGGTCCTGACTATCCAGACGCTATGACTTGGATGGATATGTGGATTACTGGCGGTCCTTACAACCGTGGTGGATATGCTGATGCTGATTACGATGCAGTTATTGACTTAACTAAATCAGGCGAGCTTACAGCTCCTGACAAAGCAGACGAGCGTTTCAACGCACTTGTAGACTTAGAAGAAAAACTTCTTAACCAAGACCAAGTTATCATTCCTCTTTACCAAAGAGCTGCACTTGGACTTAGAAACCCAGCGATTAGCGATCTTAAAGCTCAATCATTTGGTCCAGACTACATTTACCAATGGGCTTCAATCGACAACGAAGATGGCGTTCTTAACCTTGTAGAAGCTGAAAACATTCCAGCACTTATTACATGGCAAGCAACTGACTCTGTGTCATTTGAAATCCTTGGAAACATTAACTCAGGTCTTTACGCTCTTGGCGTAAACGGAACTCCAGTTCCTGACTTAGCTGAATCTGTAGAAGTAGCAGCTGATGGTCTTACTTACACATTTACTTTAAGAGATGCTGTATGGTCAAGCCAAGATGGTACTGAATATGCTCCAATCACAGCTAGTGACTTCGTATTTGCTTGGAAGAAACTTCTTGATCCAGCTGAAGCTGCACAGTACAACATTATGATCGAAACTGCTTCAATCCTTAATGGTAAAGAAGCTGTTGGTCTTAATATTGAATTGGTTGCACTTGAGTCTGAAATGGAAAACTTAGAGCAACTTTCAGTTGATGACTTTGAAGACATCATTGAAGAAGAAGAGTAATATATAAGTTATGGTAAATTGTTGCACAAGTCAGCATTTATCATATAGCAAAACAACAAAATCTTGGCAGGCCTAGCCTGCCAGGATTTATCTTTTGTTTGCTAATAATTTAGCACATTAAAGAGCTATATAAAAAATAAGAATTACGTATGATTATCAAATAATATTATGAATGGAGGTTATTAGTTTGTTTAGATATATACTTGAAAGACTGGCGCTGATATTGTTAACAATGTTCATTGTCATCACAATCAATTTTTTCTTACTTCGACTAATGCCCGGAACACCTTTTCAAAACCCTAAGTTGCAACCAGCTCAAAGAGAGCTTATGATGAGAAAGTATGGTCTTGATGACCCTGCTGTTGTACAATATGCTCGTTATATGGGTAATCTTTTGAAGGGTGACCTTGGCGTATCATTTAAGCTTCAAGATCAACCAGTATTAAAACTTATTTCACTTCGATTACCACACACAGTTAAAATAGGATCCATTGCTCTGGTGTTTGGCGTCGTCGTTGGTATTTTCCTAGGGGCCTTGGCGGCCATCTATCGGAATTCCCTGTGGGACTACGCAGCCACTTTGTTTGCTGTAATTGGGGTATCTATACCGTCCTTTGTATTGGCGGCACTTTTACAACATTACGTTGTAGCTGAGATGGGATTATTCACCTTCCTCTATAACCCTGTTGATGTCACTAGAGGCATTACAGTGTGGGATTCCTTCTATTCATCAATTTTACCATCCTTCTCACTATCTCTTTTTGTTATATCCGCAACAATGCGTTATATGCGTTCAGAGTTAGTTGAAGTTCTTAATAGTGACTATATCCTTCTAGCACGAGCTAAAGGTTTAAATAAAGCTCAGGTTATTGTAAGACATGCTATTCGTAACTCTTTGATTCCGGTTATAACAATCATTGGTCCTATGGCTATTGGTTTGATGACAGGCTCATTGGTTATTGAGATGTTCTATGGTGTACCTGGACTATCTAGATTATTACTTAATGCAATTAACACAAATGATTACTTCTTAATCTTAGGTGTAAGTGCATTCTATAGTATATTGTTTGTTACAGTAGTATTGGTTATTGACCTACTATACGGTTTGATAGATCCAAGAATCAGATTAAGAGGAGGCCAGTCATAATGATCGATCCTAATAAATTTGTACTACAACCCAAAGACCTAAGTGAAGCTGAGTTAATCGCTACAGAAAGTGTGTCGTTTTGGAAAGATGCTCTTAGGCGTATTAAAGGCAACAAGCCTGCAATGATAGGTTTTTGGTTCATCCTAATAATTATTATTATGTCAATTATTGGACCAAGAGAGCCTTTGGTTCCTAATAACGAAGATGGAACACCTTTTAGATTTGATGCTGCACCTGTCATCTTTGACAAAGAAGGTAATGAAATTGATAAAGCTGATATAGCTTATGTACCACCAAGAATTCCTGTTATAGAGAAGCTTGGTATCTTTAATGGATTCACTAAGATTGAAGTACCTACATTTGACTTGCTTATAGGTCCTCTTCCTAAAGATAAAGAATTCAGAACGCTTAAATTACCTACCAACAAAGAAGCGCTTATTGAAAAATTAGGAATTCTCTACCATCCATTTGAAATTAATATCAATGATCTTTATGACAAAGATGGAGAATTAAGAGCTGAACTTACAATTCTTGAAAGCGGAGAAGTAGTTGACGTAGCCTACACGGATATTGTTAGTGAATATAGCCGTTATCAGCCAAATGACTTTGAATATATTGAGTCTGTCATTGATGACTATGGTATAGAAATGATTTCAGTTAACGCTAACTTCTATAAAATTCAAGGTATTGAAGATGAATATTTCTGGTTTGGTACTGATAAACTAGCTTTAGATGTATGGACAAGAGTTTGGGTTGGCGTAGGTGTATCCTTGCTGATAGCACTTGCTTCCCTTGTTTTTGACTTCTCAATCGGTATCGTTTATGGTACGATTGCTGGTTTCAACGGTGGTAACAGAGTAGATACACTTATGATGCGTTTTACAGAAATCGTAGGTGGTATTCCAATGCTTGTATTGATGATTATATTTATCAGTATAAGAGAGACAATAGAACGGCTTATTAATTCCATACTACCATTTGACCTTGATAATTACGGAATGAGTTTCCTTATTCTAGTACTTGCAATGTCATTAACTGGTTGGATTGGGGTTGCCCGTGTCGTTAGAGCTCAGATTCTTAAGCTTAGAGAACAAGAATTTATTCTTGCTTCAAGAACTCTAGGTGCAGGTAAAATTAGACTTATGGCAAAACATTTATTCCCTAACATTATTGGTCAGATTGTTGTAATGGCAACATTCTCAATTCCAGGTGCTATATTCTATGAAGCGTTCCTAACATTTATTGGTATTGGTTTACCAATTCCAATGGCATCACTTGGTGTACTTGTTCGTGATGGTTACAATGCCATTAAGACAATCCCAACAATGTTGCTAATCCCAGCAACCATCATGTGTTTATTGATGTTGTCAATTAACTTGTTAGCTAATGGTCTTAGAGATGCTCTTGACCCAAGAATGCGATAGGAGGAAATAATATGTCAAACAAAGTATTAGAAGTTAAAGACCTAGAAATTTCTTTCACAACATTTAACGGTGATGTACAGGCTGTTAGAGGTGTATCATGGGATTTACTAGAAGGTGAAACACTAGCAATTGTTGGTGAGTCAGGTTCAGGTAAATCAGTTACTGTTAAAGGAGTTATGGGTTTATTAGCATCAAACGGATTTTATAAATCAGGACAAATCCTTTTCGAAGGTTATGATATTACTAAAATGAAGGAAAAAGACCTTCATGAAATCAGAGGGAATAAGATGGCTATGATCTTCCAAGATCCAATGACGTCTCTTGACCCTACTATGCAAATTGGTAAACAGATAATGGAAGTTATTCTGTTACACCAAAAGATAAGTAAACAAGAAGCATTTGAAAAAGCTGTAAGGTTAATTGAGTTAGTTGGTATTTCTGAGCCAAAAGCCAGAATGAAACAATACCCTCATCAATTCTCTGGTGGTATGAGACAACGTATCGTTATTGCGATAGCTCTTGCTTGTGAACCTAAGATTCTTATTGCAGACGAACCTACAACAGCACTAGACGTTACTATTCAAGCTCAGATTCTTGACCTAGTTAAAGACATCCAAAAGAAAATTGGTTGTTCTGTAATCTTTATCACTCATGACCTTGGTGTTGTAGCCAACGTTGCTGATAGAGTTGCAGTAATGTATGCTGGTAAAGTTGTTGAGATTGGGACTGCAGATGAAGTGTTCTACAATGCACAACATCCATATACTTGGGGTCTTCTTGGTTCAATGCCAGACCTTGATACTGAAGGTGAGTTGTATGCTATTCCTGGTACTCCTCCAAACCTAATTAGACCACCAGTTGGCGATGCTTTCGCACTTAGAAGTGAGTTTGCTATGGCAATCGACTTTGAAGAAGCACCACCAATGTTCCAAGTGAGTGAAACACACAGTGCAGCAACATGGTTATTACATGAAAATGCACCTGAGGTGACACCTCCAAGAGCAATAAGAAGACGTCATGAACGTTATAAGGAGGTATTGTAAGATGGCAGAGATCAAAAATGCAGCACAGACAGAAGAACGTGAAGTTCTTGTAGAAGTAAAAAACTTAAAACAATACTTTAAACTTGGTCGTAAAGGCGTTGTTAAAGCTGTTGATGATATTAGTTTCCAAATTTATAAAGGCGAAACATTTGGTCTGGTTGGTGAGTCTGGTTCAGGTAAATCAACAACAGGAAGAACAATGATTCGTTTATACAACCCTACGGGTGGGGAAGTTTACATGAGAGGTAATCGTGTTGATGGTAAAACAATCAAGAAAGATGACCTTTACTACATAAACAGAAACATGCAAATGATTTTCCAAGATCCTATGGCATGCCTTAACCCAAGAATGAAAGTTATTGATATTATCGCTGAAGGCCTTGATATTCATAAACTTTATAGTTCTAAGGAAGAAAGAAAACAAAAAGTAATTGATATGTTAAAGCTTGTTGGTCTTGATGAACAACATGTTGAGCGTTATCCACATGAGTTCTCAGGTGGACAACGTCAAAGAATTGGTATTGCTAGAGCGATGGCGGTTGAGCCAAGCTTCATTATTGCAGATGAGCCAATATCTGCACTTGATGTTTCAATTCAAGCACAAGTTGTAAACCTAATGAATGAGCTTAAAGAGAAGAGAGATTTAACTTACTTATTTATTGCTCATGATTTATCAATGGTTAAGTACATAAGTGATCGTATTGCTGTTATGCATAAGGGTAAAATTGTTGAGTTAACAACATCTGAGCAATTATTTGAGAAACCTTTACATCCATACACAAGATCGTTGTTATCTGCTATTCCATTGCCTGATCCTATTACAGAGAGAACTAGAAGAAGACATGCATATGATCCTGCTAAGGAACATGATTATTCTACTGTTAAGCCTGTATGGACAGAAGTAGAGCCAGGCCATTTCCTTCTTGCTACTGAGGAAGAAATCAACACTTGGATGGCACTCTACAATTAAATTGGTAATAATGAATTATTCATATATTATTATGTAATCGTACATTGGCCCTTCCTTGTGGAGGGCCCCTTTTTTTACTTAAACCTATTCATTTAAATAAAATTACCTTACTAAAATAAGGGGTGCATAATAAATAGAGCTGTGTTATAATAGGTAGATGATTGATGATGGGTTAATATGCCCAAAGCATGTAAAAGCAGTCACAGAGCTGATTTAACATAGATAAGGCATAGCTTATTTGAGGTTAGATAGCCTAAGTTATGACCACTATAAATAGAAGAATGTATTCAAGGAGGAACTACGTAAATGAGCACAAATGTAGAAAAATTAGAAAACAGCATGGTTAAGTTGACTATTGAGGTTGACGAAGCTAAATTTGAAGAGGGTCTTCAAAAAGCATACCTTAAGAATAGAGGGAAAATTTCAGTTCCTGGTTTTAGAAAAGGTCGTGTTCCAAGAAAGATTATTGAAAAGACTTATGGTGTTGGTGTATTTTATGAAGATGCAGCAAACGCTATTATTCCAGAAGCATATGATGCTGCAGTTGCAGAAACAGAACTAGAAGTTATGTCTCGTCCAGAGATTGATGTACAACAAATTGAAGTTGGTAAACCATTCATCTTTACTGCAGAAGTTGCTGTTAAGCCAGAAGTAACCCTAGGTGATTATAAAGGTGTTGAAGTAGAAGTAGAGAAGCCAGAAGTAACAGACGAAGATGTTGAAGCAGAACTTAACAATGTTTTAGATCAAAACTCACGTTTAGTTGATATAACTGATAGAGCAGTTGAGATGGATGATCAAGTGGTTATTGACTTTGAAGGTTTCGTTGGTGGTGAACCATTCGAAGGTGGAAAAGGTGAAAATTATGACTTAACAATTGGTTCAGGTTCTTTCATCGATACCTTTGAAGAACAATTGATTGGTAAGAACATCGGAGATGATGTTGAAGTAAACGTAACTTTCCCAGAAGAGTACCATGCTGAAGCCCTAAAAGGACAACCAGCACTTTTCAAAGTACAGGTTAAAGCTATTAAGTCTAAAGAATTACCTGTTCTTGATGACGAGTTTGCTAAAGATGTATCTGAATTTGATACACTTGCAGAGTACAAGGAAGATTTAGCTAAAACACTTCTTGATACTAAAGAAGATGCTTATAAACAAGACAAACAACAAAAAGCAATCACTGCGGTTATTGCAAATGCAACAATGGATATGCCAGCTCCAATGGTAGACCTTGAAGCAGAAAACATGACATATGAGTTTGCTCAAAGACTTCAATCACAAGGTATGAACATTGAAGACTATTTTAAATACACTGGTCAAAACATCAATACTTTAAAAGACCAAATGAAAGTACAAGCTGAAGACAAAATTAAGAGCAGAATTGTTCTTGAAGCTATAGCAAACGCTGAAGGTCTTACAATTGATGATGAGACATATGAAGCTGAATTAGCTAAAATGGCTGAACTTTATAACATGGAGCTTGATAAGTTAAAAGCAAGCATTGGTGATGATGAGAAAGAATCAATCACTCAAGACATGTTAAATCAAAAAGCTGTAGAGCTTATTGTTGAGGCCGCTAAAGAAGTATAATAAAACATGGATATAGATACTATTGACAAAACCCTATAAAGGAGGATGGTAGTATGAGTTTAATTCCTTACGTAGTAGAACAAACAAGCCGTGGTGAGAGATCATATGATATTTACTCAAGGCTGTTAAAAGACAGAATTATTTTTCTGGCTGAAGAAGTTAACAATGTGTCAGCAAGTTCAATTGTTGCTCAAATGTTATTCCTAGAGGCGGATGATCCAGACAAGGATATACACTTGTATATTAATAGTCCGGGTGGGTCAGTTACTGCAGGTATGGCTATTTATGACACAATGCAATTAATTAAACCTGATGTATCAACTATATGTGTTGGTATGGCTGCAAGTATGGGAGCGTTTCTCCTAGCTGGTGGAGCTAAAGGTAAACGTTTTGCACTACCAAATGCAGAAGTGATGATACATCAACCTAGTGGTGGTACTCAAGGTCAGGCAACTGATATGCAGATTCATGCTGAACGTATCATTGCTATGAAGAAAAAACTCAATGAAATACTCGCTGAGAATACAGGACAACCCTATGAAGTGGTTGCAAGAGACACAGAACGCGATAACTTTATGACGTCAGAAGAGGCTATAGAATATGGTCTTGTTGACAAGGTTATTGTTAAGAGATAACTGAAAGCAGGTGTAAAATGGCTAACAAATTTGATGACAAGAAGCAACTTAGATGTTCTTTCTGTCATAAAACACAAGACCAAGTAAGAAAATTAATAGCAGGGCCTAATGTCTATATTTGTGATGAATGTATAGAACTATGTGCTGAAATCATAGAAGAAGAATTCCAAGATTATGTTGATGAGGTAGAGCTTAACAACCTACCAAAGCCAGTGGAAATCAAGAACTTTCTTGATGACTATGTCATTGGACAGACGAAAGCAAAGAAGACACTAGCTGTAGCAGTCTATAATCATTATAAACGTATTCGAAGTAATACAATTGCTGATGATGTGGAACTTCAAAAAAGTAATATCATGATGGTAGGACCTACTGGTTCAGGTAAGACCTTACTTGCTCAAACACTAGCCAGATTACTAAATGTACCTTTTGCTATTGCAGATGCGACATCCTTAACGGAAGCTGGTTATGTTGGAGAAGATGTTGAGAATATTCTTCTTAGACTGATTCAAGCTGCAGATTTTGATATCGAGAAAGCTGAGCAAGGGATCATTTATATTGATGAAATTGATAAAATAGCACGAAAATCTGAGAATCCTTCAATTACAAGGGATGTTAGTGGTGAAGGTGTACAACAGGCACTACTTAAAATTCTTGAAGGGACAGTTGCTTCTGTGCCACCGCAGGGCGGACGTAAACACCCACATCAAGAGTTTATACAGATTGACACATCGAACATCCTATTTATTTGTGCTGGTGCATTTGATGGGCTTGAGAAAGTCATTGAGCAACGTACAGGCAAAAGTGGTATGGGATTCGGTGCTGAAATTAAAAGTAAAGAGAATGTTCAAGTAGGTGAAATTCTTGAAAACTTATTACCTCAAGACTTACTAAAGTTTGGTCTGATTCCAGAATTTATTGGTAGAGTACCAGTGAATGTAACTTTATCTAACTTGTCTGAGGAAGCTTTGGTTGAAATATTAACCAAGCCAAAAAACGCATTAGTTAAGCAGTATAAAAGCCTGTTTAGTTTAGATGACGTTGAACTTGAGTTTGAGGAAGAAGCTTTAGAGGCAATTGCAACTAAGGCAGTACATCGAAAGACAGGTGCCAGAGGCCTACGTGCAATCATTGAAGAAATGATGATGGACATAATGTTTGAGATTCCTACAAATGATAAGATTGAGAAGTGTGTGATTACAAAAGATACAGTTGAGTCTTTAGCGGACCCCGTGTTGATTTTGAATGAAAATATCGCACCAATCAAACAACCTGTTGTTAATAGCAAACCTCGTGCCAAACGTACGAACGAGAATGAAACAGCATAAAGTAAGAATTCGATGGGGCTGTCTAACAGCCCCATTATTATTTTAGAAGGAGTTGCCATGTCAGATCATATTAAGACATTACCAGTATTAGCCTTAAGAGGCATTAATATTTTTCCGGGTACAATCATGCACTTTGATGTAAAGCGTCAGAAGTCAATAGCAGCACTTGATCAAGCAATGAAAGACGGACAAGTTATTTTTTTGATTGCTCAAAAGCATGCGCATATAGAGTCGCCAAATACCAATGAGGATTTATACTTAGAAGGTACTATTACTAAAATAAAACAACTCATAAAACTTCCTAATAAGATAGTTAGGGTCTTGGTTGAAGGTGTTGATAGGGGCCAGATTGTTGAATTTCATAAGAATGAAGCTTATTTATTAGCAGAAGTAGAAAGGTTTATTTCTGTTGGTAATCCAGATACAGAAGAAGAAGAAAAGGCAATGTTAGAAATCGCCTTTGATGCAATTAAGAAATATGGTGAATTAAATACTAAGTTTTCAAAAGAAGCCAAGAACACCATGCTTAATGCCACTAAAATTGATCAATTAATTGATCAAATGGCCTTTAATCTAATTACTTCCTTAGAGAATAAGCAAAGTTTACTTGGTGAAGTGGATGTAAAGCAACGGTTTAGACTGTTGATTAATATTCTTAACGCCGAGATTGAAATAATGAAGCTTAAGAACAACATAAACAGTCAGGTGAAGCAAAAGATTGATCAGAATCAGAAAGAATACTTTCTTAGAGAGCAACTCAAAGTCATCCAAAGTGAGTTAGGTGATCAACAAGAGATTGATGACGAACTAGAAGAATATCAAGTTAAGGCTGGCAAGCTTAAAGCGAAGAAAGCCATTAAAGATCGCATTTCAAAAGAGTTGTCCAGACTTAAAAGGATGGCTGCATCATCCTCGGAAGGTGCAGTTGTTAGAAACTACATAGAGAATTTGTTGGAGTTGCCTTGGGATAAGAAGTCCAAAGATAATAATGACCTTGAGAAGGCTCAAACCATACTTGATGAAGACCACTACGGCCTTGAGAAGGTTAAAGAACGTGTTATAGAGCACTTAGCTGTTAGACGTATGACTAAGAAGACAGATAGTCCTATCATATGTCTTGTTGGTCCTCCAGGTACAGGTAAAACTTCTATTGCCAAATCCGTAGCTAGAGCCCTCAACCGTAAGTATGCCAGAATTTCACTTGGTGGTGTTAGGGACGAAGCAGATATTAGAGGTCATAGAAAAACCTATATAGGAGCTATGCCTGGTCGTATTATAGCGGCCCTTAAGCAAGCAGGCACAGGAAATCCACTTATACTACTTGATGAGGTAGATAAGATGAGCTCAGATATGAGGGGGAATCCGGCAGCAGCCTTGCTTGAAGTTCTTGATGGTGAGCAAAATAATAAATTCAGAGATCACTATGTTGAACTTGATGTGGACTTATCGGATGTTCTATTTATCGCAACTGCGAATACACTTAGAACCATACCAAGACCTCTTATGGATCGTCTGGAAATTATTGAAGTAACAAGTTATACAAGTAATGAGAAGGTACATATTGCCAAATCACACTTGATCAAGAAGCAGCTTGAGAAACATGGATTGACTGCTAAACAGATTAAGTTTAGTGACCGTTCTATACTTGAAGTCATCAATGCTTATACCAAGGAATCAGGTGTTAGGAATCTGGAACGTAAGATTGGCGAAGTGTGTCGTAAGGTTGCAAAAGAAATTGTCGTTGGTGAGAAAACTTTTGTCCAATTAACGGAGAAGAATGTTAAGAAGTACTTAGGTACTGTTTTATTTAAATATGATAAACATTGTGATGAACCTCAAATAGGCGTTGTTAGAGGGTTGGCATGGACAGAAGTTGGTGGTGACACCTTATCTGTTGAAGTAAATGTAATGCCAGGTTCAGGTAAGTTTGAGGTGACAGGTCAAATTGGAGATGTCATGAAAGAATCTGCCAAAGCAGCCATTAGTTATACCAGGTCTATAAGTAAGGAATTGGATATTTCTGAGACATTTCATAAGGACCAAGATATTCACATTCATATCCCACAAGGGGCTGTGCCAAAAGATGGTCCATCTGCGGGAATAACTATGGCAACAGCTATCATATCAGCTCTATCGGGCTGTAAAGTACATAATAAGGTGGCTATGACTGGTGAGATTACCCTTAGAGGTAGAGTTTTACCAATAGGTGGTCTAAAAGAGAAATTATTAGCAGCTAAAAGAGCAGGTATTGTTAAAGTATTAGTACCTGTTGATAACAAACGTCATGTAGATAAAATCAGCCAAGAGATTGTTAAAGGCCTTGAAATTGTTTATGTGAGTCAGATGGATGAAGTGTTAAAACATGCACTTATAAAGGAGTAATCATGGATGTACAAAATGTAAGTTTAGATGCTGTCGGCGTAAAGTTTGAACAGTTTCCTGATACTGGATACCCTGAAGTTGCCTTTGCTGGACGTTCAAATGTGGGTAAATCATCCTTAATTAATGGATTGATTAACCGTAAATCTCTTGCTAGGACCTCTGGACAACCAGGTAAAACACAAACCATTAACTTCTATAATGTGGAAGATGAGCTTTATTTTGTCGACTTACCAGGTTATGGTTATGCAAGGACGTCGAAAGCCAATAGAAACAGTTGGGGTAAAATGATTGAGTATTACTTAAATCGTCGTGAGCCCCTTGGCATGATTTTACTACTTGTAGATATTAGACACAAACCTAATGAGAATGATCAACTTATGTTAGACTATATTCGTCGATCAGGTATGGAACCTTTAGTTATTGCGACTAAAGCGGATAAAGTGAAACGTTCCCAACTCATAAAACACCAGAAGATTATTATGGATACGTTAAAACTTGAAAGTGTTCACCAGGTGATTCCATTTTCATCGATGACCAAACAAGGGAAAGATGAGATTTGGGCTGAAATCGACAACTGGTTAGCTTATCTTAAGGAAATTGAAGATGAGGAAGCGGATTCGGACACAGTAGATAGTTAGATAGTCAGACAGTTAGATAGTTAGAAGAGCCCGTCATCGACGGGCTCTTTGTTATTCTGCGAGCATTGTGTGAAGCAATTGTTTGTAAATTTCATGGCTGTTGTTCTCCCATGAATCACATATTTTAAGTGCTTCTTCTTTTTCTGATACTTTTAGGTTTATTTCAATTAAGTTGGTATTGTCTTCTCTGGCGATACAATTAACGGTGTAGTCACCATTAATCTCAGGTATATAATCAGCTATAACTTCAAATTTTGACCGAATGTCATACTTGTTGTTACGAAGGTAGATGATCATGTCATCTTTAATGCTGTTAGGAATATGATTCTCAAAATATTCGAGAGTTTCGTTACCTCTACCAGTTATATCATATAAGGTATGACTAGCAATTTTTGAGGATTTAACTAAACCAACATCAATCATTTGACTTATGTAATTCTGTAATGAGAAATAATCAGTATAACCAGAATCAAGAAGAAACTCAGATATTTGAGTGTTGGACAAAGGAAGTCCTGCTTTTTCAATCATGAAAAGAATCATTAACTTATTTAAACTTAATTCATAATCACTACCTTTCATAAGAACCTCCAATCAATTTGCCTTGTTGTATGTTTTTTTCTTTGAACAGTTGATGTATTGTGTTAAGTACTTTTCGTTTATTTAAACTCCACTTAGGGGCTATAAGTAAATCTCTTGGTGCATCCCCTGTTAATCTATGGATAACAATTTCTTCTGGTAAAAGTCCTATAGACCTAACAATTAGTTGGCAATATGTATCTAGGTCAAGAAGTGTAAATGGATTTCTAAGATATAAGTCTCCTAAATCTGTACCCTTCAGTACGTGCAGTAAATGAAACTTTACACCAGATATGGTCAGTTTACTGATATAGATAACACTTTCTATAAAATCTTCTAAGCTCTCGGAAGGTAGGCCAGCTATTAAATGTACAACACTAGGAATTTTATAGTCATTTAACATAGAAACAGCTTGATCAAAAACTTCTAAGGGATAGGAACGTCGGATAAATTGGGCACTTTTTGAGTGGATACTTTGTAAACCAAGTTCTATCCAAATTGGTTTACTTAAGGCCAACTGACTTAGACGTTCTACTAGTCTTTCATCAAGGCAGTCAGGTCTTGTTCCGATGGACAAACCTACGACCTTGGGGTGTGAGAGGATTTCCTCATATATGGCCATTAATTCATCTGAGTCACCATATGTATTCGTAAATGATTGAAGATAGGCAATGAAAGAATTGCCTTGATACTTACCTTTTAATTGTTCAATTGCTAGGTCAACCTGTTCGTATAAATTTGCCTTTCTTGAAGTGGCGAAATCACCAGAACCTTCATCTGAACAGAAAATACATCCATTTATTCCTTTTGAACCATCACGATTAGGACAGGTAGACCCAATATCTAAAGCAATCTTATAGGTTTTCTCATTAAAAAGTTGGTGATAATGGTGGTTTAAGGAGTGATAGGGCTTGTTATCAATTGTTTTCATAGAAACCTCTTCTCAAGTACCTATTTTATCAGAAATATGCTTATAAGTCATCTGAAAATAATTCCTCGAAGCTAGATAATATGATAAAATTATGATGTCAGCGTTATTTGCTGGAAAAGTAGAAAATACACTGGGGGTACACATGAAGAAATATATAATGTCATTAGATCAAGGAACTACAAGTTGTAGAGCAATTCTCTTTGATAAAAATAGTCAAATCGTCGGCGTGGCTCAAAAAGAGTTCACTCAAATATATCCAAAACCAGGATGGGTTGAGCATGATGCAATGGAAATCTGGGGAACTCAAAGTGGGGTCATGCGAGAAGTTCTTGAGGTTTCAAATGTGGATGTAACTGAAGTTGCGGCTATAGGTATTACCAATCAAAGGGAAACGGCAGTAATTTGGGACAAAAATACAGGAAAGCCAATTTATAATGCTATCGTTTGGCAATCACGGCAAACGGCAGAAATATGTGAAGAGTTAAAAGCCAATGGGCACGAAGCTTATATAAAAGAATCAACAGGTCTTGTTGTAGATGCTTATTTTAGCGGGACAAAAGTTAAGTGGATCTTAGACCATGTTGATGGTGCAAGAGATAGAGCAGAGAAGGGTGATCTGTTATTCGGAACCATGGATACATGGTTAATCTGGAACTTAACTAGAGGTGATGAACATGTCACAGAGTACTCTAATGCATCCAGAACCATGTTATATAACATCAATGAATTGGAGTGGGATAAAAAGATTTTAGAGTGGTTAGATATTCCTCTTCAATTATTACCAACTGTCAAAAATTCAAGTGAGATCTATGGTTATACCCATGAATCCATGTTTGGTGGAGCTAAAGTGCCAATAGCAGGAGCAGCAGGTGATCAACAGGCAGCCTTGTTTGGACAAACGTGTTTTGAACCTGGTACAGTCAAGAACACCTATGGAACAGGTGCCTTCATACTAATGAATACTGGTGAAAAGAGAATTCATTCAGACCAAGGTTTACTTACAACAATCGGATGGGGAATAGATGGTAAAATCCATTATGCCCTTGAAGGGAGCATCTTCATTGCAGGTGCTGCAATTCAGTGGTTAAGAGATGAGATGCGCCTCATCTACAGCGCAGATGAGTCAGAGTATTATGCTACGAAGGTAGAGGATTCAGGGGGTATGTATGTTGTCCCTGCATTCTCAGGTCTTGGTGCTCCTTACTGGGATATGTATGCAAGAGGTGCTATCGTAGGTATGACCCGCGGTAGTAATAGGAATCATATGATTCGAGCTACCCTTGAGTCGATAGGTTACCAATCAAGGGATGTCATAGAGGCTATGGTAAAAGATTCTGGTATCTCTTTAAACGAACTAAAAGTGGATGGTGGTGCAGCTGCCAATAACTTCCTACTCCAGTTCCAAGCAGATATCCTTAATACATCTGTCGATAGACCAGCAATAATCGAAACCACAGCTCTTGGTGTTGCTTACCTAGCTGGCCTAGCTGTTGGCTTCTGGGAAAACCAGGACGCTTTAAAAGATACTTGGCTTCTAGCTAAGCGTTTCGAAGTTGAGATGGCTGAGGAAGAGAGAGAAGCCCTGTATGCTGGGTGGAAGAAAGCTGTTAAGAGAGCCATGTTATGGGAGAACGAATAAAGGGCAGGTCACGTAATCAGAGTCTGAACTTTAGATTTAGATGAATTTCAAGGCATAGAAAAAACCTGAGGCCGATGTGTATATAAATACATGAGGACTTAGGTTCTTTTCGTATAACGAAGAAAGTCGCTAAAGCTACAGTTCAGAAGGCTACGCTAAAGAGCGTAGCCTTCTGGATGAGGGGAGTATAAATAATTAATAAGGGGTTATATAGAGACTAATAATTAAATAAGAATGATTATTAATCTCTACTTTATTATAATACATGTATTATGTGTTTACAAGTCTATTGAAGAAATCTTTTAAAGAACTTCAACAATGGAAAGTTTGGTTTCTGTTAACAAATCAATCATGTCACTACCTGATTGGATAATGGGTCTAGAAGGGGATTGATTGTGAATGAATACTATTTTACCTCTACTACCATCACTTAACAAAACTTCTTCACCTAGATAGTAATGGGCGATGTTTTCTAAGAAAATGAATAGGAACTTGGTATCTAAATAACCAAAGGATTCTTGTTCAAATAGTTGTATGACCCTAAAGGGTGAGAACTTTTTGTGATAAGCTCGCCTAGAAGTCATGGCATCATAGACATCTACAATAGCCACTATTTTTGCGAAATCTGGAATCTGCTCTCCTTTAAGACCAAGAGGGTAACCAGAGCCATCGTTTCTTTCATGATGAAGTAGTACAGCACTTTTAACAGTTTCAGGGAGGTTGAGATGCCTAATAGCTTCATAACCTTTCTGTGCGTGTTCTCGAACTTGTTCTAGTTCTTTATTGCTTAAACGGCCTTTCTTTGACAAAAGTTCTTCGTCTATTTTGGTCTTGCCTATGTCGTGAATAAGGCCAGCTAAGGTAAGGTGGTTGACTTCTTCAGGTGAGTACTTTAACCATTTACCGAAAATATTACATAACACGGAAACATTCACTGAATGAACAAAGGTATGTAAGCTGTCTGTTCTTAAATTGTTCATGTAGGTGAAAAGTTCACTCTTAAGTCTTACTGAGTTCATAAGGGTTTCGGTGGTCATAAGTAGAGATTTTTCATTGATTTCTTGATTGTCACAAATATTGGTGAATTCGTCTTGAACCATTTTTTCAACATTTTCAAACACATTAAGAAACCTTCTAAACGACTCGCTGTTGTACAAGCGCTCCTCACTTGGAGTGAGATCTGAAGGTTTTTTACGATTGGTGGCATTGTCTTCTAAAATCATTGTTGAATCATCTTCTAGTTCCTCACCTTGTGGAACATGGATGACAACACTAAGTATCTGATAAAGATTCATACGAAAAATATGTTTATCCGTAATGAGGGTACCAGCAGGTATGAGAAGTTGGCCATTTGGTGTTACTGCATCCTCAGCTAATACCATATCGATTTTTATGTTTTTGACGCTGATTCTAACTATCTCATTATTTGGCATAGAAATTAGCCCTCCTAACTCCATATTATACCATCTACAGGCATAAATACCAATATTTAGAAAAAGGATTTAACAAGTTAAAGATTTGACAAACTCAAATTAATTTTATATAATGATGTCACATAATTCTTCAGGGCAGGGTGAAATTCCCGACCGGCGGTAAAGTCCGCGAACCTTAACAGGTTGATTTGGTGTAATTCCAAAACCGACAGTATAGTCTGGATGAGAGAAGGAATTGGCTTTATTTGTCGTATGCCCTAGGATTAATTTCCCTAGGCTTTTTTTATGTCAACTGAACCAAATCTCTCCAGTGAAGAAGTAAATCACGTTAAGAGTTGCTATCAACTCAGAAAAGGAGATAAGCATGAGTAATGAATCAACAATCAGTAATTTGAAAGAAGAGGACGTAGAAAAAGAACAAGGGCTTACGACAAAAGGAAAGAAGATGAGTACAAGTTATATGGTGAAGGTGGCACTTTTTTCAGCCTTAGCATTCATCGTTATGTACGCAGAATTCCCAATTGGTACACTATTCCCACCCTACTTAAAGGTTGACTTAAGTGAAGTTGTTGTCTTCATTGGTGGTATGATTCTTGGGCCAGTAGCAGTAATTTTTATGGAACTTATTAAGAATATTCTAAACTTTATGTTGAAGAGCAGTACAGGAGGCGTTGGTGAACTGGCCAACTTCACAGTTGGATTAGCTTTAGTCCTTCCAACTGTTTATATGCTTCGTCAAAAAAGATCACTACCACGAATCATCATAGCGTTTATCGTTGGTATTGTAACAATGGTTATTGTTGCGTCGGTGGGTAATTATTTCGTATTCCTTCCGTTATACGGAGTTGGAACACCTGCTGATCGATTAGGTATGATTATTCCTGTACTTATTCCTTTTAACATTATTAAAGGACTGATTGTCGCTGTGATAGGTACTTTCATACACTTATCTATTAGACACGTTTACAAGTATTTGAAATAATGGTTTGTGGTTATATAAAAGGTAAATATTATGTAATGAATTGTTAATATGTCACAAGGGGAGAATGATTGAAGTCATTCTCCTTTTTTGCTATACTTATGAAGATATTAAGGGGAGAAAAGAGGTAAATATGAGCAAGAAATTACTGGTTGTAACAATTCTAGTTGTTGCATTTTTTATTATAAGCAGGCCAATGGTCTCGGCTGACGAGTTAGAAACTATATATGAGACGGTGGATCAAGAAATCATAGCTAAAGGATTGATTTATGAACATAAATCTAAATTGACAGAAGCTGGTTGGGTTGACATCCATGTTCTTCGTACAAGTTTGAACGAACCTACTTTATCACTTGATGTCATACGGAATCAAGAGACCTATGCAGGTCTTAGTGGTTTGTCAAAAATGGCTAATTCTGATACTAGATTCGTTGGTGGAATTAACGGTTCATTTTTTAGGTTAGGTTTTGAGATATCCGATGCAGAAGGGTATGAGTTTAGAGAAAATGAGATTTCCTTCTTGAAGAATGATGCTAATACAACATTGTTTGGAAATGCAACATTAATGCAGTTGTTAGATGGAACGGTGAATATTGATTTTGTTAGTTCAACAATTCACCTAAAAACATCTAGTGGTGGTGTCATATATATTCAAGGGATTAATAATATATCCAATATTAAAAACCCAGTTGTGATTAATAGAACTGCATATGAAAATAGTAGTGCTGTAGACCAAATCGACAGCTTTCATAAACTTGTCATTGATAATAATGTTATAACAAAAATTGCATTACCAGAGCAAGTAGTAGATATCCCAGAAGAGGGTTATATTGTCATCTTTCAAGAATTTCTTGCAGAAAGCATACTAAGAATGGTAACAGTAGGCCAGGTGGTTGAATTAGAAGTAGCCACAAACATTGATGAGTCATTGTTATCTATGGCAATTTCTGGTGGTGGACTTATATATAAAGAGGACAGTGAAGTAGAAGAAGGGCTTATTGTTAGTGGTCAATCTCGTCATCCTCGCACAGCAGTTGGTATTACTCAAGATGGAAGTGAACTTATATCAATGGTAGTAGACGGACGTGGGGAAAGTATTGGTGCAAGTCATAATGAACTTGCAAGTTATCTAAAAGAGTATAATGTTGTGGACGCTATGCACATGGATGGTGGAGGGTCTTCAACGATGAGCGCAAGACCACTTGGTGCGTTTGAGATGGAAACATACAATCTTCCTTCCGATGGGAAAGAAAGATCCATTGTTAATGGGCTTGGTTTTGTCTCAACGACCGAGGAGAGTCAATCAGTCAACCTTTTTCTAAAAACAAAAAGTAAAAGAGTTTTCTTAGACTCAATTGTAGAACTGGAATTGATCGCATATGATGATAACTTCAGGCCAATAGAAATAGATAAGACACGGATTGCTTGGAGTATTGCTGGAGGCTTTGGTACTATGGACCAGGCAAATATGTCCTTCAAACCTCTAGATACAGGTGATATAACCTTGTCAGCTTACTATAGTGGTAAAGAAGCTAAGTTAGTTATAAAAGTAGTAGATGAGTTGATTGATCTTCAAGTTAACCCTAAATTGATTTACGCTAATGATGGTATTACAGAGTTTAATGTGGTAGGAATCGATACAGAGGGATATGAAGTAGAGTTGGATAATGAGCTCTTAGAATGGTCTATAGATCCTGAATATGGGACCATTAATAATGGCATATTTGTAGGAAAAAGTGTAGATAAGTTGGGTGTCATTAACATTCAATATAAGGACATTCAAGAAGTAGCCTATGTGGCAAACAGTTCCTATATAACAGAAGTAATAGATCTAAATGGAATGGTTGTTGATTCTCTTGTATATCCTTCATCAGTTAAAGGAAATGCATTTATGAATGTTGCTGAAACTGGTAATGAGCTGGTTATAGACTTTGAGTTTCCAACGTCTGATGTTTCTCAAGCGGTATATGCTGAAATATCAAATGTTGTCATCAGTGAAGCTGTTAATCAGTTATACATCAAAGGCTCTGAGTTGGATGGAAGTGTGCTGCTAAAAGCTCATGTCATTGATGGATTTGGAGAGCGAGCTAGCCTTTCTTTTAGTAGGAGTGATGATCAGTACATTGCTGACTTATCTAGTGGCCTCACATATCCATTAACTATAGAACGTCTATATATCGTATCACTGGCAAGGGAGGAACTTGTTGTAGGTACTTTTAGAATTAATGAACTTGGCACTGGAATGTGGTCCTCAAATATTGAAGAAAAGGACCTTAGATATTATGGTCCAGTTGATTCTCTATATGATGTGAATGGTAGTTCTACATATAAAATCAAAGTCTTTGGAGCAACAGGTGGAAGAAATCGGTTGTTGGACGATATTGTCTTAAGTAAAGTATACGAAGAATTTAATAAGAGTGATTTTTCCGTGTATGCAGGTAAATCAGATGTTAATATGGATGTTATTAAAACGCCTTCAGTTGTTTATAAAGACCAATTTAGTGTTCATGATTTAGAGGATGTAAGATTGATTACTTTAGGTATGAGTCAAGGGAGTATGGTTAGAACTGATTATACACAGTGGGAGTTGCTCAACGATACACTAGCCACAACATTACAATCATCTATCATAATTTTGGGGACTGAAGCACTGATTGATAATAGTGACCAATCATTTACTAGAGAGGGTGAGCTGATCCACGCTACGCTAAGTTCATTCTCCAAGAAATCTGGAAAAGTGATTTTTTATGTAAATGCAAGTGGTTATAAAAGTAATTTGAAATTTTATGAAGGTATAAGATATATTGACACAAATGGCTTGTGGTATAAAGTGGAAGATAACCGTAGTGTGGATTTATATGATAATTTTAAGGTGCTTGAGTTTGATGTCATTCAAGGTAAACTTACCTATAATATTAAGGATTTATATCCGAAGACAAATGTAACTAGTAATTAACAAAATACAATCATTGGCTATAAAGGGATAATATGAAACGTAAAGGGAATTCATCTGTTAATACCATTATAATCGTTATAGGTCTGATGCTGCTCTCAAGAGTGATTGGCTTAATACGAGATACTTATATAGGCAGCAGTTTTGGAACAGATGCAAGTACAGATACTTATTTTATGAGTTTGCTTTTAACGACTGGTTTATTTCTTGGTGTTGGAAGTGCTTTAGCAACTAACTTAATACCCTTAGTAGTCAAATCTAAAGAGACTGATGAAAATCCAGTGACAGAAATTGTTATTACAACTTTAGTGATAGCATTAGTGACTTCTTTAGTATACTTTTTCATCAGTCCGTTTATAGTGCCTTTATTTGCAAAAGGTTATTCAGGGGATAAGCTAGTAGTAACTATTGAGATGACAAAAATGATCATCCCTTCTATTTTCTTTGTCATAATGACCTATTTATCTATCGGGCTTTTACATGGTAATCAGAAGTTCATTATGCCGGCTATGGTCAGTATCCCTTTCAACTTAATTTTTTTCATCTATATTTATTTTTTTGGGAAACAATTTGGTGTATATGGTCTTAGTGTAGTGACTAGTATTGGATGGGCAACTCAGGCTATTTTTGTAGGTATACCAGCATTAAAAGGTAAGTACCTTAAGAAGGTAATGAATTTTAGGCACAAGAAACGAGCAATAGGTCGTTTTTATCTTAATTTATTACCAATAATCGTTGTGACATTGACACATCAGATTAATATAATGATCGATAATCAACAGGCCTCTTTTTTTGGTGATGGTAAAGTTTCTGCAATCTATTATGGAAATATTCTTTTTAAGGCCATTGTAACGACTACGGTCTATGCCATAACAGCTGTGATGTTCCCTAAATTTAGCCGCAAATTTATTACTGAAAATGAAGAAGGTTTATATCAGTCAGTTATAAATGTCATTAGAAGTGTTGGGTTACTTCTAATACCTATGTCTTTAGGTCTCATTGTCTTTGGGGATTCTGTCATATCGATGATTTTTCAACGAGGTATGTTTGATTCTGCAAGTAGCCAAGTGACCATTTTGACTTTTTCAGGTTATACGTCCTTTATGATTGCATTTGGTGTAATTGAAGTATTAAATAAAGCCTATTATGCGATGAATAATCGAAGAATTCCTCTTTTGATGACAGGGGTTATTACCATATTGAATATCCTTTTTAGCAACATTTTAGTTGGTACAATAGGTTTTGTTGGTATACCAATTGGAACATCACTTGCCTATTATGTTGGTGCATTCATTAGTATAATGATCTTTATCTATAAGGATCCCACAAAAGGACTTGGGAGATTGTCAGTGTCGATGTTTAAAGTCATTATTGCTACAGGCGTTATGACGGCAGTGGTTCTAACCTATAGAAATAGTATTGGCTTATCAGTTGTTAATGATGTGACAAGCTTAATGAAACTTGCTGGTGGTATCATAATTGGAGTTTTAAGTTACGCAGTTACATTGTATGTTATTAGAGAAGACCTCATAAAGTATAATGTTGATAAACTAGTAGAAAGATATATAAAACATTTATAATGTAGATAAGTCTCATGTGGAGTAAAAATAATGGGTAGATTGATTAATCGGATAAAGAAACTGCAGAATTCATTAGTTGGTTATTTGCCAATAAAAGTTCTTGATGGCATCATAGGTATGTTAACCTTAAAGGTGTATGTATCTCTTTTTGAACCAGAACTATTTGGTCAATATAGCATTTATAATATTACAATAAGTATGTTATACCTTGTTGTAATAGGTTGGTTGGGAATGGCAAGCTTTAGATTTAGCGGGTCAATGATTGGTGATGACAATAAAAGTAAGACATATTTTACAAGTTTGATTACTGCTTACCTTATAACCTTATTTTCACTCATTGTAATATCAATCATTAGTGTTCTAATTTTTCCAGGGATGATCAATAATGGTGGTATAACAGTAGTTATTTCTATACTATTACTGCTAATTGGCTATAGTATGAATCAGTTGTTTATAACACTACTCATTTATACAGAAAAAAGAGCTCTAAATATTAAGCTTGTTCTTCTGGCATCAATCTTTAAACTCATTTTGACAGTTATACTTTATTATGGACTCGAGGGTAGTGTTATAAGTATCTTGATTTCACATGGTAGTATTGATATCATTTTAGGTTTTGTTGCGGTTAAAGCACTTGGTGTGCACAAATACTTTAATATTAAGTATCTAGATCATGAGTTGCTTAAGACCTTGTTTAGTTATGGTTATCCTTTGATAGGCCTAAGCTTGGTTATGTTTTTGCTTAATTTTTCAGATCAATATGTCATTAAAATAGTTGATGGCGATGCAGCCAATGGTATTTATAAAGCAAATTATTCTGTAGCATCGTCAGTATTTATGATGATTATGATAGGTATGAACAGAAGTGTTTATCCTAATGCGCTTAAACATTGGAACAAAAAGGAGTTTATGCAGGCTGAAGGTGTTGTTTCGAAAGGCTTTCAATACTTTCTAATGATTGCATTACCTTCTGCTGTAGGGTTGATTATGGTATCAGACTATATATCAGCCATATTCTTGAGTGCTGATTATGTTGATGGTTATAGAGTTATAGGTGTTATTGCAGCATCTATGGTCTTTTATGGCATGAGCGAATATTTTAATAAAGGGTATGAGCTAGAAGGTAATACACTCCCTATATTTATACATTGTTTATTGGCGGCAATTGTTAATATAGTGCTAAATATTGTACTGATTCCAAAGTTTGGTTATGAAGTTGCAGCCTATACGACCTTAATTGGATTTGTATTCTATTTCTTACTATCAGCTTTTAGACGTGCCAAGGCTTGTAGGTGGAAGATGCGTCCAAGTGTCCTTGTTAAGATTATCTTGGCAAACGGTATTATGTACCTTGTTATTCTTGTTCTAAAATACCTTGTAAGCCCAGGTTGGTTGGGTCTTGCTTTTATTGTTATTAGTGCTATTATGGTATATGGTGTAAGCGTTCTACTATTGGGATTGTTAAACGAAGAACTGAAAGGGGCCGTTAAATGAGACACTTAAGTTTATTGCTATATTATATGATTGCCAGATACTTACCAAGTTCTGAAGCACCCATATCATTTGGTGGCAAATTCATAAGAGGGACTTTATGTAAATTCATATTTAGTCATGTAGGTAGGCAAGTAAATATTGAAAAAGGTGTCTATTTTGGCTCTGGAAGAAATATTAGAATTGGAAATAGATCAGGTATTGGTAAAAGAGCAAATATACAAGGTCCATTAATCATAGGTGACTGTGTTATGATGGGGCCAGAAGTAATGATTTATACGAGAAACCATGAATCCTCTCAAACGAACATTCCTATGATTGATCAAGGTGAGACGGATGCCCAAGAAGTCACCATAGGAAATGATGTTTGGATTGGAGCAAGGGTCATTATCTTACCTGGTGTTAGCATTGGCGATGGTTGTATTATTGGTGCGGGATCTGTTGTTACAAAAAACATTCCACCATATTCAATTGTTGGTGGTGTTCCAGCTAAAATCATAAAATCAAGAAAATAGAACCATATAGATGTGGAGGAAATAGATGAGTCAGAAAGTTTGTGTTATAGGATTAGGTTATATCGGTTTGCCAACATCAGCAATGTTTGCCAATCATGGGTTTGATGTTGTTGGTGTAGATGTAAATGAAGAAGTAGTAGACGCACTTAATAAGGGAGAAATCATTATTGAAGAACCCTACTTAGATGCGCTAGTAAGTGATGTGGTAAACAATGGAAGATTAACAGCATCAACAAAACCAGAAGAATCTGATGTTTTTATTATTGCTGTTCCAACACCAATTAAAGAAGATAAAACAGCGGATATGAGTTATGTTGTAAGTGCAACAGAAAGTATTTTGCCTTATATTAAAGCTGGAAACATAGTTATACTAGAATCTACATCACCACCAGGTACGGTAGAGAAGATTATGATGCCCATTCTTGAACAGGCAGACTTTAATGTGCGAGAAGACCTTTATGTGGCACATTCGCCTGAACGAGTTATACCAGGTAAAATATTGATTGAGCTTGTTGAAAACAATAGAATTGTCGGAGGGATCAACGAAGACTCTTCTAAAGCTGTAAAGAAGTTATATGAAACATTTGTAAAAGGTGAGATATTCATTACCGATGCTTCAACTGCTGAGATGTGCAAATTGATGGAAAATACTTATAGAGATGTTAATATTGCCTTAGCAAACGAATTGGCAATGATATGTGAATTACAAGGTATTAATGCTTGGGATGTCATTAGATTTGCTAATAAACATCCAAGGGTGAACTTACATATGCCTGGTCCAGGGGTTGGTGGACATTGTATTGCAGTAGACCCATGGTTCATTGTAGAGAAGAATAAAGACTTGTCTAAAATCATAAAAATGAGCCGTGAAACCAATGATTTCATGCCTAGTTATGTCTATGGCAGAATCAAAGAACTTTTAGGCAGTTTGAAGGGTAAGACAATTACTATAATGGGTATGACCTATAAACCTGATGTAGATGATATTCGAGAAAGTCCAATTATCACTTTGGTTAGATTACTAGAGGATGTTGAAGGTATAACAATCAAAATATTCGATCCATTTGTTAATAAGTACGATTATATAGTTGATGATTTCCTAGAAGCAGTGAGCGATTCAGACTTAATGGTGATTGGTGTAAACCATCATATATTTAGTGATTTGGATTTTACTGAAGGAGCTTCTAAGATGAATCAACCACAAATATTAGATACTAGAAATGCACTAAATAGAATGGATATGGAAGCACTTGGCTACAAATATGTGCTTCTTGGTGATGGAAAGCATGTCTAAGAAAGTCCTAATAGTCGCCTATCAATTTCCACCAATGGGTGGATCGGGTGTACAACGTAGTACTAAATTTGCAAAATACTTAACACAATTAGGTTATGAAGTTACAGTGTTTACAATTGACTTCTCATCTGGTGTGATGGATGCTAGCCTAAATGAGGAGTTAGATGGTGTAAAGGTTGTAAGGACAAAACCATATGATTTCTCAAACTGGAAAGGGCCATTTAAACTTTTGGGAAAGGTGCTTAAACGTAAGGTGCTTATACCTGATGGAGAATACTATTGGTATATGAAAGTACGCAAACAAGCCTTGTCTTTAGTTGATGAGATTAAACCAGACATACTTTATACTACTTCCTATCCATATAGCGACCATCTAATTGGGCGTTATATCAAAATGAATCGTCCAACACTCAAATGGGTTGTCGATTTTAGGGATGAATGGACAAAGAATCCTTATATAATTGATATGAATTATAGCAAGCTCAGGAAACGTATAGAGCAGAAGATGGAAAAGTCTGTAATTGAAAACTGTGATCACCTTATTACCAATTCACCTCAGATGTTAGAGGGATTCCTTACTGATTATGGCATTAGACAAAAATCTTCAGTGATTCCAAATGGCTATGATCCCTACGATTTTGAGGGGATCCAAGCTCAGAGAGAATCAAATGATAAATTTGTCATTACTTATACAGGGTCAATGTATGGTAGGAGAAAACCTGAGTTCTTTTTACGTGGGTTGAGAGTCCTGATAGATGATGGTTTGATAGATGTTGGTAGCGTTGAAGTTAAGTTAGTAGGGCACTTTAATGAAGCATCAAAAAAGTTGGCCTATGACTTAATTGGTTATAGATCTATTTTATCATTCTATGACTATGCACCCCACAAGGAAAGTATTCAATTCTTGATGGCGTCGGATCTACTTTTACTAATTGTAGGACCTGGTATTGGTTCCAAGAATTTTTACACTGGTAAGATATTTGAATATCTGTATACCGGTAAGCCTATTTTTGCAATGGTACCCAAAGACGGAGCTGCGGCTTCAGTTGTTATAGAAACAAAAACAGGTTTTGTAGCAGATAGTGATGACTTTGATGAAATTAAGAATACCTTACTGACAATTTATACGAAATGGTCAAAAGGTAACTTAGAGCTTGAACCGAATCATGATAAGATTGCTCAGTATAACAGAAGACGACAAACAGAAGACCTTAGTAAAGTGTTTGTTAAGTTGTTAGATAGATAGGTGATGTATTGAAGGTATTACATATTATTAGTGGAGGAGACACAGGTGGCGCTAAAACCAGTGTCTTAACCTTAATGGAAGCACTAAAATTGAATAATGTAGAAGCTGAACTTCTTTGCTTTCAGGAAGGGATATTCGCCCAGGAAGCAAGATTGAATCAAGTGACGGTACATATGATGGAGCAAAAGAGTCGTTTTGATCTTAGCATTTTGAATGATTTAAGATCTTTGATTAATGATGGTGGTTATGACCTAATCAACACTCATGGTGCAAGAGCTAATTTTTTGGTGGCTTTAATAAAGAGGAAAGTGCATATCCCACTTGTTACAACGATTCATAGTGATTACAAACATGACTTTGAAAATAGTGTTTTGAAGAAAATTGTTTTTACAACCTTAAATGCAATTTCCTTAAGACGCTTTAAATACTTTATTACAATGGCTGATTATTTTAAGAGGATTATGGTAGATAGAGGGTTTAAGTCGGAGGATATTCATGTTGCCTATAATGGTGTTGATATAGGGAATAAGGTCATATTAAATAAGACTGAATTTCTTAATCAAATTGGCATACAAGTGATAGATAATACAACTTACGTTGGTATTGTATCACGCTTACATCCAATTAAGGGGGTTGATGTATTTATTAATGCGGCCGCTGAAGTATGTAAAGACCGAAAGAATGTCCAATTCCTTATAGCTGGTGATGGTGATTATAACTATACGGATACATATAAAAGAATGGTCAATGAGAGTGGATTGTCAGAATATGTTCACTTTATCGGATTTGTTGAGGATGTTCATAGTTTCTACAATAGCATTGACATAAATGTTAACAGTTCACACTCGGAGGCGGTCTGTTATGCACTACTTGAGGGTGGAATGCATAAGAAAGCAACAGTCTGCTCAAATGTAGGTGGAACGCCTGAATTAATTCAAGAGGGTATGAATGGATTACTTTTTGAAGACAATGATTTTAAGGGACTTGCTAAGAGAATTGAAGAACTTATTGAGAATCAGGAACTTAGGATGAACTTAGGAGACCAATTATATACGACAATTAGTAGCACTTTTTCAGTCTATGAGATGGGAAATGGTTATAAACAAATATATGAAAAAATACTAAGGAGTTTATATGCGAAAAGGTAAATTTAACATAATTGATGTGATAGTTGTATTGCTTGTACTGGCCCTAGTGAGTGTTGTGGGTTGGTATTTTCTTAGAGATGGAGGCAGTACGACAACAACAAAATCAGGTGATAATGAAGTGATTTTTACAGTTAAGGCATATGAGCTTGAAAAAGATGCTGTAGACCAGTTGAAAGTTGGAGCGCCTCTGGTTGCCTTAGATACTTACCAACCAGGAGAAATAGTTGCTTTTGAAGTAACACCTTCTAAGAGTGTTGAAGCCATTAATGGTGAGTTACTTGTGATAGAAGATTATGATAAAGTAGACATAACTGTAACTGTTAAAGCATACCCAAACATTCAAAGAGCTTATATGGATTTTGGTAACCAACAAATCATAGTTGGAAATCCATACTGGGTTAAGACGGACGCTATGCATGCCGAGGGTATCATTGTGTCAATAGAAGATTAGGAGGCGATAATGGTGGATAAAGTTAAAAAAGTTTTTGGGAAGATACACGTCTTAGATATAATTTTTGTCGTTTTACTAATTGTTGTTGTTATCGTTGTTGGGATGAAGTTAAGTATTCCAAGAGAAGAGACCATTGTAAACTCTACAGATATAGGACTTGGCAATAAAGACAAGCAAGTTGTGAACATAACAATGATCACAGAGCCATATGAAATTACATTGTTAAATGAGATTGATATTGCAGCTAAGTTAGTTGAAAATAAAGATTATATTGATGGAGAAGTTCTTTCCGTGGAAATTGTGGATCACGTTGTGACAAAGGTCGACAACAATGGAGATAAAGTCACTAAAGCACATCCTTACTTAAAAAAGGCAATTGTTGTAGCGAAAGCAACGGTATCCTATAAAGAGCCCATCTATAAGTTAGGGACACTAGGTATCACAGAGAACAAAGAATATCATTTAAACACAAACAAAGTTAAGTTAACAACAATCATTACAGAAATTGCCAGAATAGAGGATTAAGATGGACAAACTGAACACGATTATTGAGAATAGTTTCATATATCGTTTAATTGAATGGATTTGTCGCTTATCACAAGAATCTATTATGTTTAAGGTGAATGTTATTTCTTTTTATCGTGAAAAGAAATCAGTCTTCGATAATACTTTATTATCTAAATGGATGGCAATGATCGGTAGTTGGATTAGTGAAAAAGTTAAATCGTCTTGGTTTTTTGAGATTATCAGTTCAACTACAAGGTTTATGTACAAAAATAGCCTGATAATTAGAGTGATTAGTCGAATCAATTGGCTATACTTTTTACCATTTTTTGTATGGATTGATCGAATACTTAGAGCAATGAATATACCTTATTCAGGTTATTGGGACGAACTATATCTCCTATTTCTGATCGCTATAATTGCCTATAGAAGATGGGTTAAAGATATTAAATTATTTATTTCAAACATTGATTTTGCTATTGCCTTATTTGTTTTATCATACGGCATCATTATGATTGTGAATTCAAGTGATATCATAGTTGGTATAGAGGGCTTCAGAGTGGTGTGTCAGTACCTTGTAACATACTTCATCGTGGTACAATTGACATCTACAAAGGAACAGGTAAGGACACTGCTATGGTTGTTTTTGATTTCAATTGGATTGTTAGGCCTACATGGCTGCTATCAGTTTGTGGCTGGTGTTGAAATTCCAGCGGCTTGGGTGGACAGTGGTGAAGATGTACGAACTAGAGCTTTCTCAATTCTAGGAAGCCCGAATGCATTAGCCAGTATTTTGGTAATGTTCCTTCCAGTTGCATTCTCTATGTTTATTGCAGAGAAGAAGATATTGTCGAAGTTGGTAGCACTTGGGATTACCTTGATTATCGGGATGGGTATGTTATTCACCATGTCTAGAGGTGCCTGGATTGCGGCTATGGTAGCTATTGTACTATTTCTATTTTTGGTTGGAAAAAGATTAATATTTTCTGTCATTGCAATGGGTACATTAGCTGTTTTTGGCATAAATCAGATATGGTCAAGAGTATATTATCTCTTGACACCGGAGTATATGGCTAAGTCTGCTACAGGCGGTCGACTATATCGTTATGAGGAGAGCCTAGAAATATGGGCCCAAGGTAGTAAATGGTTTGGCCTTGGTGTAGGCCGATTTGGTGGTGCAACAGCAACCAATCATGGATTATCACCCTTCTATATGGATAGTTTCTATTTGAAAACATTGGTAGAAGCTGGATATCTGGGCATCCTTGCTTATGGTGGATTGATTTTATTTACATTGCTGCAAAGCTTTAGATATATATTTGCAACAAGAAATGTATATAGTCGTATTGTTATGTATGGGATTGTCTCAGGGATGACAGGTGTTTTATTGCACAATGCTGTAGAGAATATATTTGAAATTCCCTATATGGTAACATATTTCTGGGTCCTAGTGGCTGTGATTGTTGCATATTATAGGGTAGATACAAAGAAAACGATGAAAGTGACTCAATAAAATGAAAAACGTATTGATTATTGGTTATTACGGTTACGCAAACTCTGGAGATGAAGCAATTTTATCTTCGATTTGCAATGATTTGAGAAAACTTTCTCAACCAATTTCTATAACCGTATTATCTAATCGACCGGATGAAACTAAAAAAGCATATAATGTTGAGGCCTATCATCGTTTTAGATTTTGGGATGTATTAAAAGCGCTTGTCTCTTGTGATATTGTAGTTATGGGTGGAGGAAGTCTTCTCCAAGATGGTACAAGCTCTAGATCCTTATACTATTACTTGTTGATGATTAAGTTGGCGGGCATGATGAAGAAAAAAGTCATGTTATACGCTAATGGGATTGGACCTATCACACATAAATTTAATAAAAAAATGACTCAATGGATTGTGAATAAGATTCCGCTCATTACTTTACGTGAATCATTGTCTAAAGATAAACTTGATGAGTTGAATATTAAAAAACCACGGATTGTTGTGACAGCAGACCCGGTTTTTAATTTACCTTTTGAGAATTTGGATGTTGAAGATATAAAAGAGAAATATGATTTAGACAAAGCCTACGTATTAGTGACAGTTAGACCTTGGAAGAATAAGGTCCATTACACCAAGCAATTAGCAACTATATGTGATTATATATCAGACCAACATAAATGCAAAATTGCCTTTTTGGTTATGAAGTACCCAAATGATTTGGAAATCACTAAAGATACAGCAAAAGATATGGTATCCGAATCGGTTGTTATAGATGAACATCTAACAGCTGAGCAGATTACTGGCTTGATATCTGGTTCAGACTATATTATGTCCATGAGGCTTCATGCCCTTATTTACGCTGCTTTAGTTGGGACACCGATGATTGGATTTGAGTATGACCCTAAGATAGCCTACTATTTAGATGTGCTTAAAATGCCAAGTGCTGGAGATGTTCTAAATCTAGATGTGGAAGAAATAAAGAATATAGTAGATGAATTTATAGATAATTATGACACTCACAAGTGTTCCTTAATTGAGACATCAAAAGAGATGGTAGAGAGTTCGAAGAAGAACATTGCCCTACTTGGTGAGTTGATAGAATAGAGAGCTTGCTAACTTAAGCAAGCTCTTCTAATAACGCTTCAAGTACAACACCGTCAACTTTCTCCATTGTATCACCTAACAATTTAACAATGGTTGGTCCTTCATCAACAAGGTTGCACGTCCTAAGATGTGCGCCTTTTTTTATGTCTGGACCCATCATCATCAGTGAGGTATACATGTCTTCGTGGGTAGGTAGATAACCATGATCACCATTATAATAATCCTTTATGTCAGAAGTTGGCTCGATCATATTATCTGATATGCTATTTCTAAAGGCATAACCATCTTCAGCTTCAAGTACATAGTCAAAATCACCATCTAATTGATATGTATCACAGACTTCCTCACGAGTGAAGACTTTCTTAACAGGTATATCGTCATTCTCTATTAGAGCGTACAGGTCTTCTTGAAGTTTCAATTTCATAACATTATCCATTTCACTACTTACATGAATATGACAAGAACCACCACATGTGCAGGCATAAGCATGCCAAGACTCAATTTTATTATTAGGGTCACAAGTCAAATAACCTTTGTCTAGTAGGTAGTGATTCATCTGTATGATGGAATGGAAGGTGTGGGTACCATGATCGCCAAGAAGAACAAAGTTGGTCTTATTAAAGAGCCCTAGCTTTTTAGTTAAGTTTATAATATTTCCTACACGGGCATCGAGGCTTTTGAGGTTTTTTTGAGTTTTGTCAAAATCTAAACCATGAATGTGCCTAAAGGTGTCAAGCTCTGTGAAATGTATTGCCATGACATCCGGCTTGTATTTTTTTAGTGTATAGAGGCTGACTGCTTCAGTGAAGTTATCTAGGTAAGGTTGTTTGGTGCCTTGCAAGAGATTTTTGTATTTAAAGACAGGCCATAACATATTCTTAGTCCCGTAATCCAGTAACAATTTGAAGCGGCTGATGGTATGATCTGGTGACCATATTTCAGGTACATTATAAGTGACATCAGCTCCTGCCATTACAGGCCATAAGAGGGATGCTGTTGTTAGGTTGGCTTTAGTAGCATAGTCAAAAAAGGTTGGAGATTTGATGTCCCATTCAAACCAACGCCAGTCCTGTTCAGTTGGCTTATGTGGCATAGCGTACTCGTTATTATAAACTTTGTGGTCTTTTGGATAATGACCTGTAGATAGTGAGGTGTGACATGTATAAGTAACGGTTGGGTATACGCTTTGAACCTTTTCGACATAAGCACCATGTTTAATGAACTTGGAGAAAGTGGGTAAGGTTTTAGCGTACTCGAAATCTTTATAGTTAAAAGCATCAAGACTTATGATGATAAGTTTGTTAGGTTTTTTCATGAGATCCTCCTCTTATGTGTTGCTATAATTATAACAGAAAAATTGGTTGGTTAGATAGAGAAAAGAGTAGGCCGCAAAAAAAGCTAAAAGCGCAGATAGACAAAAAAAGACCCGGACAATGTCCGAGTCAATAATTCAATCTAAAATGTCATTAAATCAGCCATACTATAAAGACCGGTAGGCTTTCCTTTTAAAAACTTAGCGGCATTAATCGCACCTACTGCAAAGATACGTTTAGACATAGCCCTGTGGTTTATCTCGATGATTTCATCTTCGCCAGCAAAAATCACTTCGTGTTCACCGACAATCGTACCACCTCGAACTGCGTGTAAGCCAATTTCCTTCTTAGGTCGTTTGATCCTATCTGGACTTCTGTCATATTTGTAGTCATATGGCACATCAAGTGCTTCATTAATACCATCAGCAATTGCAAGGGCTGTACCACTTGGTGCATCCACTTTTTGGTTATGATGTTTTTCCACAATCTCAATGTCAAAATTGGCATCTGTTAATATACTTGTTGCTTTCTGAGCAAGGCTTATGAGCAAATTAATACCCAAAGACATATTAGCAGAGAACAGTACAGCCACTTTTTCGCTAGCAGCATTTAAGACTCTTAGTTGTTCTTCGTTTAAACCAGTTGTGCAAACAACAATTGGTGTTTGAGTTTCAACAGCATAGTCAAGTATGTTAGTTACAGCATCAGCATTGGAAAAATCTATAATGACATCCGAAGTGACATCACAAGCTTCTGGTGTTGCAAACACTGGGTATGGATTTTCAAGTCCAGTATAAGGATCAACACCTGCTACAATAGACGCGGAGTCATTATCTCCTGTGAGCCCACTGATAACCTGGCCCATTTTACCATTACATCCGTGCATAAGAATATTGGTCATAATCGTCTCCTATTTAAGTGTCATACCAGCATCAATCATTGCTTGGCGTAGTCTTTCTACATTGGCAGTTTCCATAGGGTAAAGTGGCTTTCTTGTTGGTCCTGCATTTAGACCCATTAAGTTAAGGGCTTGCTTAACTGGGATAGGGTTCACTTCACAGAATAAGGCGTTCATAAGATCTATGTTTTGAAGTTGTAAGGCTGTGGCACCTTGTAAATCACCAGCTAGATATTTTGCCACCATATCGTGTGTCTGTTGTGGAAGAATATTAGCAATAACTGAAACCACACCTTTGCCGCCAAGTGACATGAGTGGTAGGACTTGATCATCATTACCAGAATAAATGTCTAAAAGTCCTTGAGTCATGCTAGCAAGTTCAACAACCTGACCGATATTGCCACTTGCTTCTTTCATTGCAACAACATTCTCAAGTTTAGCAAGTTCAGCAGCTGTGGCTGGTTGGATGTTAAGACCTGTTCTACTTGGAACATTGTATAACATTATCGGAATGTCCACCGCTTTAGCTATATCAGTAAAGTGATGTATAAGACCTTTTTGTGTTGTCTTGTTGTAGTATGGCGTTACTTGTAGTAGGGCGTCAGCGCCAACAGCTTGAGCTTTCCTCGAAAGTTCTATACCATGATCTGTATCGTTGCTACCTGTACCTGCCATAACTGGAACACGTTTGTTAGTACGGTCAACAGCTACTTTTATACATTCGATTTGCTCGTCGTCTGATAAAGTTGAAGCTTCACCAGTTGTTCCGCAGATGACAATACAATCTGTTCCATTGTCGATCTGAAAATCGATTAATTTTTCTAGTTGCCCATAATTGACACTTAGGTCGTTGTTAAATGGTGTGACGATGGCTACACCAGAGCCTGTGAAGATTGACATAATTTTCCTCCTTGTTGATAACCATATTGGTTTCGATGACATAAAAAAACAGTCGCAAAGTGCGACTGTGACCTTTTTAAAGTATACACAAGTAGCACTCCATATATGATTCCATATATGACAGTCGTATCGTTCTTAACCATACGCCCAGCAAACTAACTGTCAGGTGTTAATCCACTTCGGCAATATCTCCTTTTATTATACATCATTTGCACCTGAATGCATCCATATAATGACTGATAAATATTGCGCCTCTACTAGTTGACAAGCAACTAAGTATTAAATTTGGTTCAGTGTATCATTATTTTTAATGTTTGTCAATTTTTGTTATAATAGTTTTAGTGAAACAAATCACAGCTAAGAATATATGAGGTGAAATATGACTGAATATCTACGTCCCAAAGTATTGGTAAGTATATGCCTTGAACATGCACCAAATCGTTTTGACGGTTCGATGATTTCAAGTCCCTTTGTTAAAAAACTGAAAGAGTATGTTGATTTTATAACCGTATGTCCTGAAGTGGCTATTGGTTTACCTATACCCCGCGAGGTTATTCGTATAGTAAAGGAAGGGGAAAGTGAAGAGTTAGTTCATTCGATGTCTGGTGTTTCTGTTAGTGACAAAATGCGTGATTTTAGTCAGAAGTATGTTGATTATATTGCAGGGGTTGGTGTCCACGGTGCTATCCTAAAGAGCAGGTCACCATCTTGTGGTATCAAAGATGTAAAGATGTATAAATCAATTGGTAAAGCCCCTTCTCTTAATACAAAAACTAAGGGCTTCTTCGGCGGTAAGTTAATTGAAACATTTCCAGATATGGCCATTGAAGATGAAGGTCGTTTGACAAACTATAATATTAGAGAGCATTTTCTAACCCGCATTTATACCATGGCTGCCTATGATGAAGTTATTAAATCTGGCACCATGAAAGCGTTAATTGATTTTCATAGTCATAATAAGTATTTACTAATGGGCTATAATCAGCAGAAGCAAAAGATCCTTGGAAAAATTGTTGCTAATCATGAACATTTATCAGTCATGTTGGTGTTAGAAGCCTATGAAGATACTCTTCGAAAAGCTTTAGCAAGTCCACTACGACATGGAAGAAATACCAACATGCTACTCCACATATTTGGCTACTTTAAAGACCGACTTGATAGTGATGAGAAGGCTTATTTCCTTGATGTCTTAGAGCAATATAACGGAAAGAAGGTGCCTTTTTCAGTGCCTTTATCCTTATTAAAATCATGGGTTATTCGTTTTAGAGAACCTTACTTAAGTACACAAACTATTTTTGAACCTTTCCCAAGAGAAATACTGGATGTTACAGACTCGGGCAAAGGTGTTGATTAATGGTTAAGCTTAGTGTTTTGACTCCTGAGACAATTGAACTTATATTAAACTCACCTGATAGTCAATCCCCTCGGAAACTTAAGATGTGGTCAGGTGACCAATATGATTATCCTTTGACGACCGAGCAACTTAATAGGAGGATGTTTGAATTAGATAAGAGGGAAGTTGGTCAAACATTCTTTTATCAAATAGAAGAAGATTCAAGAGTCATTGGTATGTTTACCCTAAAGCTTATAAAGAACTTCCATGCTTCAATTGGAGAAATACTTATATTTTCTGAACATAATCGTAACAAGGGATTTGGCACTATGGCCATTCAAAAGCTGAAAATATTAATTAGGAATGATTACAGGATTAAAACTTTATTTTTGAAGGTTAATAAAGACAATCAACAAGCAATTAACTGTTACAAAAAAGCAGGGTTTACTTTAATTGAGAAGGATATCCCTAATTCACTATCTGCAAAGGATATGCATAATCAATTCTATATGATATGTAATATTTAAGTGAGTTGATTATTTTTGGCAACCATAGTACAATGGTCCTATATATGCTGGAGGCGCTTATGAATAAAAGTATAAAACAATTTCAGTTCTATGTACGATTGATTGGTGGTGTTAGTGCACCTCTTTTTATACTACTCTCAGATTACAAAGAAAATCGGATATATCTAATTTTGTTAGTAGCCATCTATTTATTTGTGACCACTTTGATTAGATACAAGAGTTTTAATCCAGAATACGAAATTAAGATTCATAAAAGAATGTTGTATTTTGATATTTTAATGCTCTCCATAGCAGTTGTTGCACGTGGGGGAATCAGGAGTGATTTTTACCTTGGTTACTTCTTGATACTTGGCTATGTCCTTCTTATTAGGGATAAATATATGATGGTTAAAATTAGTTCTTGGACTATTCTCTGTTATAGTATTGCTATATATTTTTTCTCTGACCCAGGTACATTTGATGCTGGGAGATTGATTATCAGGATGTCCTTGTTGGTAGGAACCTCTTTTTTACTTCAGAATTACTTAAAGCAGTTACTGGCAACGGAGGATATGAAGGAAGATGCCTTAGAAATGGCTTTTAAGGATACGTTGACAGGTGCTTACAATCGAAGAATGTTAGAATATCTAGAAGGTGAGCACGAGCATGAACCTAATAAGATCCAAGTAGCCTTAATAGATATAGATGACTTTAAGATAATCAATGATAGCTATGGACATGCATCAGGAGATGAAGTGTTAAAACAATTATCACGCGTTATACAGAACCATTTAGGTGAAGAGGGGGTAGTCATTCGTTATGGAGGAGAAGAATTTTTACTGATTCTTGGAGATGTAGATCAAAGATCTGCCATTCAACTTTTGGATTCTATCAGAAAAGATTTTTCTGCAATCAATTACACCTGGAAATCTGACCGAAAGCCAATAACTTTTACTGCAGGGATTGCCTCTTATGTGGAAGGGGATTCTCTCAATAAGATCGTCAGAAAAGCAGATGTTGCCTTGTACAAGGGTAAGTTTGAAGGCAAGAATAGAAGCGTTTACCACAACAACACAGAAGAAAGTCAAGTGATTTAACCTCTTAAAGTTAAGAGGTTTTCTTTTTGGGTCATAAATATTAGTTTTGTAAAAAAAAATCATAAAAAAGCTTAATGATGCAGTGACTTATGCCGATAATTAAGGTGAGCAAGAAAAATACTAAGGTGGTGACAAGCATGAGGATTAATGGTATCCATGGTGTAAATCAAGTTTATAAGGCAAATAAAGCCAAAAAAGCATACGGCGCATCAGGTAGTGTTAACAGTAAAGATACACTGGCATTATCAGATTTTGCAAAAGAGTTATCTGTTGCCAAATCAGCCGTTGATCAAACACCAGACGTACGACAAATAAGAGTCGACGAGATTAAGCAACAAATGGAAGCTGGTACTTACAACATAACAGCGTCACAAATTGCTGATAAACTAATCGACAAACTTTAATCTTACATATGTACAGGGGATTGAAAGTACATATGTAAGACCAATTTTTCCATTAAACAATTTAGCGACTTATATACATCTTATCACAAGGAATGTGGTTCAAAGGTGCTATTAAGTTCGTACAATTATATAAATATTAGATGAACGATAAATATAACAAATAGACATTAGAACTTAAAGTGTATTCGAATACTTTGAGCAAGTCATTGTTAATCATAGCCCATTATAAGAAGGGATCGATATGGCGAGTTTAGTTAGAGATCTGATAGAAATTTTGGAAGAAGAGACAGGATGTTACAAACTTCTTCTTACAATGGCAGATAATAAAAAGGATGTTATTATTAACGGGGATATGCCCAGCCTACAAGCACTTACGAAAGATGAACAAGAGATGGCTGGGCTACTTTTGCGTCTAGAGAAGAATAGAGCCAAACTTATCGAGGACATTGCACTAGTTACCAATCAAAGCAATGAAGCCATGACTGTTCACAAATTAATAGAGTTATTAGAAGGCCAAGAAGAGCAAATTGAGTTAAAAGAAGTCAGTCAAGCTCTTATAGATGTAGTTATGCCACTTCAGGCAGCTAATAGGCAAAACGATGAATTGCTTAAGCAATCTCTTGAGTTTGTTGATTTTACTATGAATGCTATTCAAAGTAGCCGACAACCAGTTGTTACAAATAACTACCAATCAAAAGGTCAGGCCTATGGAAGTTTCGCTAGCGGCCAAAGTCTTTTTGATTCAAAGCAGTAAGTAGGTAGTCAGATAGTAAAACAGTTAGATAGTTAGATAGTAAAAGAGTTAGATAGTCATAACGATGTAAAACAAGGAGCTGAGTCAAATGTCATCAATTAGTAGTTTATCAAGAGCCGTTACAGCTCTTATGTCAAGCCAAACTGCATTAAATACAACTGCACATAACTTAGCCAATGTGAACACAGATGGGTATGTAAGACAACAAGCGATCTTTAGTGAGAGTAATTACATACATATTGGTGAGAGTGGCACATCCACTATGAGTATTGGTCTTGGTACAGATATTCAAGCCATACGGCAAGTGAGAGATATATTCCTTGACCAATCCTATAGAGACGAATACGGACGTAAAGGATTTTATGAAGCCCAGGCCAAAGCAGTTGAAGAAATTGAGACTATACTTGGGGAAACCGAAGGAGAGTCCTTTTCTAAAATACTTGATAACTTATGGATATCACTTAGCGAATTGACGAAACACCCGGAAGGACTTGAAACTAGAGGATCCTTTATACAAAATGCATCGATTTTTGCAGAGAAATCTAACCTAATTATGGAGCAGATGAATGACTACCAAGATGACTTAAACACAGAAGTTATGGATGCAGTTGCAAGAATTAATGAGATAGGTAAAGAGATTAACACCTTAAATGATGTTATATCAAAAGCTGAAATTAGTGGTGGCAATGCAAATGACTATAGAGATAGCAGAAACAGGTTATTAGATGAGCTATCTGCTATGGTTAATGTTAATTATAGAGAAGATAAAGATGGTAACCTGCTTGTATCAATCGAAAATGTCCCATTTGTCATCAAAGGTGATTCTAGAGTAATGGGCACAATGGCGGCAGAACCTTTTTCTACCTTAGTAGTTCCTAGTTGGCCACATATTGATGAACCAGTTTTCAACTTTGAGAACCCTGTTGGTCCTGATTATGACAACGATAAAGGCATACTAAAAGGTATGGTTATGGCAAGAGGGACACGTAGTGCTAATTATCTTGACCTACAGGATCCTGTTATATATGAAGAAGAATTATCAGAATCAGTCGTTATGCAGGCGCAGGCACAGTTTGATAATTTGGTCCATGGTGTTGTAACGTTAATCAATAATATCTTGGCACCTAATACATCAGGTTCTCCTGCTTACCTAGATACAGCTAATGCACCATATGGCTTAGATGGCAGCCAGGGAACAGAACTTTTTTCAAGAATATATGTAGACCGTTATGATCCAACCAGTATTCCGCCTAATCAATACAATGAAGAGATTCCAGGTAATCAATATTCCTATTATTCAGCCGGGAACTTAAAGATTAACGAAGACATCATTACTAATTATAATTTGCTCAACTTAAGTAGAGTCAATGGGGTTAATGGTGATAACTCAGTTGTTCAAGAGATCTTAACAGCTTGGGATGAACCTTTTATATCCTTAGAACCAGGTGCAACAGGAATGATGAGTGTTAGGGAGTACTATGTGGGATTTGTGGGTAGCGTAGGAAGTATTGGTAATGTAGCTGATTTACAGATGAAGAATCAAGACCTTATGGCTATGCAAATAGACAATCAAAGACAACAATTGATGGGTGTCTCATCAGATGAAGAACTAAGTAATATGATGAAATACCAACATGCTTACAACGCAGCAGCAAGAGTTGTCTCAACAGTGGATTCAATGATTGAGCAAGTGGTTACATCCCTTGGCTTAGTTGGTAGATAAATAGAAAGGTAGGTGTTATGATGGGCTCAGCATTTTTTGGACTTAACATAGGGCAACAAGGATTATACACAGCGAAAACTGCATTAAATATTACCAGTCATAACATTGCTAATGCCAATACAGAAGGTTATAGCCGTCAGTATGGTGTACAGGAAGCAACTAGACCACTTCCTTCAGGACCGCAGGGTATGATTGGAACTGGATCAGAGATTAATAACATCAAACAACATAGAGATGCTTACTTAGATTATAAATATTGGAGTATGACCAATGAGTTAGGTGAGTTTGAGACTAAAAGTGAGATTTTGAGTCAATTAGAGCTTATTTTCAATGAGCCTTCTGATAATGGTTACAGTACATTTTTTAACGACATCTTTGAAAGTCTTCAGACCTTGTCAAAAACACCAGGTGAAACAACGGCTCGAAGTGCACTTGTAGATACAATGGAATCTTTCGCTAGTTATGTGAATGATATTGGTGAGCAAGTGACAGACCTTCAAAGAGAAGCCAACTTTGGTATAAAGACCAGTGTAGATCAAATTAATTTTTATGCTCAACAACTTGCGACCTTAAATTATCAAATTGGTAATCTAGAGTTGACTGGTAAAGCAGCTAATGACTTAAGAGATGAACGTAATAGACTTATTGATGGCTTGTCAACAGTTATCAATGTGGATGCAGATGAGTTAACAGACGTTAATGGTAAGCAAACATTTAGAGTTTCTATCAATGGACAGATATTGGTTGACAATGCTTCAGCTAATTACTTGAAAGTTGTCCCAAGAGAGACCTTGAATAATCCTGAAGACACCCTTGATTTATATGACATTTATTGGAAATCAGGTAAAGAATTATATCTAGATAACAATAAAATATCTGGTGAATTAAAAGGGTATATAGATCTTAGGGATGGTAACAATGGTGAAAACTTTAGAGGCACCATATTATCGGGACAGGGAACATCTACTTTGGTTTTCTCAAATCCTTCAAGAACAGATATACCTCAAGTTGGTGAACTTAATATGAATGGTGTGTTAATGCGCTATAATAGTTACACTTATGATGATGTGCTGGATCAGATTACATTTGAACTTGGTCCTACAATTGCAGTAGATGGTCAACAAGGTTCAACCCAAGATATATATGGTAATGATTTTGCAGGTACAATTAGTTTTGACTCAAGTACTCAGGTGAGATTGACGAATGTTAGCAATCAAGATTTGCCACCTGCAGGCACCATCAACTTAGATGGCACTGTTGTCACCTATACTGGATACAGCAAAGATCCTGTGGCACCAAATGAGATTACACTAACAATAGAAGCGCCAGCTACAGTAAATGGTTCAACCGCTTATGTTGGTGATCAGATGACTTTTAGAGGTATTCCTTATTATATAGACCAACTGAATGAGTTTGTTCGTACAATAGCTAGAGAATTTAATGCAATTAATGAAAGTGGTAATGGAGGGACAGGTACCCAGATATTTACATTTGAGGGTTATACAGCACCGCCAGCCCTAGATACAACAGTACCATCATCATATGAGCGAATGACCATACACAATTTTATAGTTAACCCAGACCTTGTGGCTGATGTGTCTTTGTTTGAGAATACAGTCACACCTAATGGTGGTGAAAGTGCCAATGACTTGATTCTACAACTAATTGACAAACGTCATGACGTGAATATGTTTGAAAAAGGTGAACCAGACAACTTTATGCAATCCTTGATTGGTGAGTTAGGTATTGATACTAAGCAAGTAGAAAGCTTTAGAGTTGGGCAAGTAAGCTTGTTGAATCTAGTTAATAATCAAAGATTGTCCGTCTCGGGCGTTGATTTAAATGAAGAAACAACCAATTTAGTCAAATTCCAGCAGGCATATGATGTTGCAGCTAAGATCATCAGTGTTATGGATGAGATATATGATACAACAATTAATAGAATGGGTGTTTAGGACGAGGTGATCCAATGAGAATAACCAATACTATGATGACCAACAACATACTTCTTAATATCAACCGTAATAGAGAAACACTAAGTATGTATGAAGAACAGTTATCAACAGGTAAAAAAATTCAGAAGCCTTCAGATGATCCAATCGTTGCGATTAGGGCGCTAAGGTTCAGAACAAATGTGAAAGAGATTACTCAATTTAAAACAAACTCTAATGACGCCATCTCATGGGCAAGTGTTACAGAGCAAGCTGTTAGTAATGTGACAGATATAATGAAGCGTGTTCGAGAAATTGCTGTACAGGCGACGTCTGATGTTATGAACATTGATAATAGAAAGAACGCTATCACTGAGGTAGAAGAACTACTTGAAGCGGCTCTGAACGAAGGCAATGCGTCATACGCAGGGCGACATGTTTTTAGTGGTTTTAAGACAGATATTCCTATGGTCTTTAAACAAGCATCTTCTGAGCACTATCAGTTGACAGAGAGCTTTGCTGCTGAAGATATTGAACAAGTACAAAGAGTGGTTGATCCTGGTACAGGACACGAGATTATTGATGTAAATCGAATTAGATTAGGTTATGATGGCATTATTAATGCTGATCCAGCCACATTGCTCGGTGCGGGCTTTACTGCGGTTAATTCAATGAGCTCAACTGACCCAAACGCTTATACACCTGCTGCAGGTGAAGTGAATGTACTTGAAGATACTGGAGAATTGATTTTTAATGACGCAGATTTAGCAAGTATTCCTAATCCTTTAGATTTTACATATGAGAAAGATAATTTTGTTAAAACAGATTTGATCCCTGAACATTTCTTTAATGGGACCAACTTAACTACTGGACTTGCTTTTACGGCAACCAATGATAGTATGAACTACCAGATTAGTTATAGCCAGGAGCTTCAGGTAAATACACTAGGGCATGACTTGATTTCTGTAGACATGCAAAGGGATATTGAAGAAATGATTAAAGCAACCAATATTATTGATGGTAATGGTAGTTTAGAGTCAGAGCTTAAAGAAGATTTGATTGGAGATATGTTCAATAAACTTCTTGGCAAAATGGATAATCACATAGATATGCTTTTAAATACGAGGTCAGAAATCGGTGGTAAAATCAACCGTCTAGAATTGACCATTAATAGATTGGAAGAAGATGAACTGAACTTCACAGACCTTTTATCACAGAATGAAGATATAGATTATTCTGAAGTCTTTATTAAGATGTCTTCTATGGAGACTGTTTATAATGCTAGTCTATCGGCGTCGAGTAAGATTATTCAGCCTACTTTGTTAGATTTTATTAGATAAGTGACGGGAACACGGATAACAGCATGATTAAAGATGATAAATAAGGATTAGAGATTACCACGGAAAACACTGAGAACACGGAAGGCGATAAGGAATTTTCTGACTATCTCTAGATTGTTGTCATCCTGAGGAGGTCTAGTTTGCCGACGTGAGGATCCAGTGTCTTTACAAAAATAAATTTGCACATAATCACTAAAAAGTATAAAATATATGTAGAGCAAATAGAATTCTAAAAAAGAGGAGTGAGGCGTTATGAAAATTAACACAAAGCACTTTGGAGAAATAGAAATAGATGAAACGAAAGTAGTCGCTTTTGAGCAAGGTATCTTTGGTTTTGAAGAGCAAAAGAAATTTGTCATGTTATATGAAGACGAAGCAACTAAGAATGGTTTGTGTTGGATGCAGGCAATTGATGTAGAAGATTTAGCGCTTCCAGTCATCAACCCTATGTTCTGGTTCCCTGAATACAGCCCAGAAGTAGCAGATGAACAAGTAATCAAGATTGGTGAATTAAAAGAAGAAGACCTTCAAGTATTCTCTGTTGTAGTCATCACAGATAGTCTTGAAACTATGACAACGAACTTAAGAGCGCCTATCCTTGTAAATACTGAAACAAAAAAAGGCATGCAAGTTATAGTAGAGAATGACGAGTATGACATTAAACATAACTTATACGAGCAAATGAAATTGATGAAGGCTGGTGAATAACCATGTTGGCCCTATCAAGAAAACTAGGAGAAACCATTGTCATCAATGATGACATTGAGATCACAGTACTAGATATTGCACGTGATCAGATAAAGCTTGGTATCAGTGCACCAAGAAGTGTACCGATCCATCGTAAAGAGATATACCTACAGATTCAAGAAGAGAATAAAGCGGCAGCTAAGTCTAATGAAGCGGCTGTTGGTCAGTTGAAAGATTTTTTGAAATAAAATTACAGTACAGTCAAAGCACACTTTATGTGTGCTTTTTAAATGCCTAAAGACAAAAGAGAAATTCTTCCCGGGATAAGTACAGGAGAAAAGAAGGAAAAAGACGGAGAGTTAGGCAATATCCTAATTTGTATCTATTCGTCTTATTCCAAGTGTATCGTTTCCGAAATTGATAATTAAACCCAAATTTATTTTTGATGCCTTAAGATAATTTCTTAATTGTGAAGGATCATTAGAAGTGATGATGTTAGTGGCTTTTAATTCTATAATGAGTTTCTCGTCAATAATTATATCGGGAGTATATGTGCCAACTACCTTATCTTCATAGTAGACATCTATTCTTTGCTGCGATGAGACATGCACACCAAGTGATTCTAGTTCGTGAATTAATGCATTCTCATAGACCTTCTCTAAAAACCCCATTCCTAGATTTTTATGTATTTTTATACACTTACCTATAACTTTGGTGGTAAGCTCTTCGTATCTCATAGTATATACCCTTTCGCATTCTTCCTCTTTCTTCTGTATTTCTCCCGGCCGTGTTTTGTCTTTCATTCTTCTATATTATCAGATAGAAAGACTGATTTTGTCCGCTAATAGCAGAAATTTCAAAACTTTTAATTTTTTTTTACAAAAAGTGTTAAGGTCATTCAAAAACAAGTCGATATATACCCTGTAACGAACAAACTCGTTGGCCAACGAGCGTCTGCATGGAAGCAGACAGTTTCGTAAACTATCAAACCTAATTAAATTCAAGGAGGAATTAATTATGCGTATTAATAACAATCTAATGGCAATGAACACTCATCGTCAAATGGGAATCACAGCAGGATCACAAACTAAATCAATGGAAAAATTATCATCAGGTTATAGAATTAACCGTGCTGGTGATGACGCTGCCGGACTTGCAATCAGTGAAAAAATGAGAGCTCAAATTAGAGGTCTTAATCAGGCTTCACGAAACTCACAAGATGGTATTTCACTTATTCAAACAGCAGAGGGTGCTCTTAACGAAACTCAAAACATTCTTCAAAGAATGAGAGAGTTAGCAGTACAATCAGCCAATGATACTAACGTTTCTGCTGACAGAACAGCAATCCAAAATGAAATTGATCAATTAACACAAGAGATTGATAGAATTGGTGACACTACTGAGTTTAACACTAGAAAACTTCTTAACGGTGGTGCTTCAGTACAAGGAACTATTGGAGCTGGTGCAGATTCTGCAGTAACTATTATTGGAGGTACAGGCGATACAAAAGCAGGTACAGCTATTACATTTACAGGTGGAATAACAGCAGGTACTAAAGCTTCTTTGACTATCACTTCAGCAGCTACAGCTACTTCTAGTTCTTTATCAGCAGTCTCATCATTAACTCTTGACGGTGTTGCTTTTAACTTCAGCACTACTGATACTATTCAAGATGTTGTTGACTCTATTAATAGTGCAGGTATCAATGTAGTGGCTACAGCAGAAACAAATGGTGATATTACACTTGCTTCAAATTCTGAAGGTAGTGGACAATCATTCACTGTTAATGTGGATGGTGTTGGTGGTTTAGCTGACGCTACAGCAGCAACTGTGATAGGTACAGATGCATCATTTACTGAACTTACAGGAGTTAGTGGACTATCAGCGTATGAAGCAAAAGGTAATACAATTACAGTTCTTGATGGTAATGCAAAAGGACTATCATTTTCTGTTGATCAAACTGTAGCAGCAGCAGCAGCTTCTAGTGTTACAGTGACTAGTAATGGTACTTTATCACTTCAAATTGGAGCGAATGAAGGACAAGAAATGAGCATTGGACTTAGTGATATGAGAGCTGATGCACTTTCCGTCGGATCTGTTGATATTAGTACTGCAGCGACTGCCAAAACTGCTATAACAACTATCAATGATGCTATTACTTCTGTTTCTACAGAACGAGCTAAGCTTGGTGCATTCCAGAATAGACTTGAGCATACTATTTCAAACTTAGATACTTCAGCTGAGAACTTACAAGCTTCTGAATCTAGAATTAGAGACGTAGATATGGCTAAAGAAATGATGGAATTCACAAAGAACAATATTCTTCAACAAGCAGCTCAATCTATGTTAGCACAAGCAAATCAAGCACCACAAGGTGTATTGCAGTTACTAAGATAACTATTATAAAGATAAAGGCAACCATGTTTTATCGGTTGCCTTTCTTTTTTTATAAGTTTTTAGTTGGGGATTGATAGAAATCAGTCTATAACTAAATATTTATAAGTGGGGTGAATACATGAAAGTTGGCATTATTAACTATGGAATGGGTAATATTAATTCTGTCTACAATTCTATGGAAATCATAGGTGCTGATGTACATTTAATTAATAGTCCGAAAGAGATGGATAATTATAATCGATTTATACTGCCAGGTGTTGGTGCTTTTGGTAATGGAATGGATAATCTGCGAGAAGGGGATTGGATTGAAGGGCTAGAAAGACAAGTGATCCAGAAGGGTAAAAATATATTGGGTATATGTATTGGGTTGCAATTGATGGCAACAACTGGCTATGAGTTTGGCTGTTTTAAAGGGTTAGACTGGGTTAAGGGTTCTGTAGTTAAAATCTCGGACATCACTGGTAAACAAGACCTAAAACTACCCCATATTGGTTGGAATAGTGTTATTATTAATACTAAGGAAGGTCTTTTTCAAAATCTGCACGATGAAGAGGATTTTTACTTCATCAATACTTATGCTATAGTTCCAGAAGAGACGGAAGTAATAACGAGTAAAACAAATTACTATGGTGACTTTGTAACGAGCATACATAAGGATAATATATATGCTGTGCAGTTTCATCCTGAAAAAAGTCAGAAGGCAGGACAGATTGTATTTGAAAATTTCTTGAGAATGGATGATTAAATATGTTGAAAAATAGATTAATACCAGTTTTATTGCTGAAGCAAGGATTGCTAGTTAGGAGCGAATTGTTTTCAATCCACCAAACGATAGGTAATCCTATTCATGAAGTGGAAAGATTTAATCAGTGGAACATAGATGAACTTATATACTTGGATATAACATCTGCAGATGACGCCATCATATCTAGGAGTGATACACGTGTTAGGGAATTCACTGACTCTATTGATATACTCAGAATGGTTAGTAAAACTTGTTTTGTTCCATTGACATGGGGTGGAGGAATAAAATCCATTGATGATATGGGCTTGCGCTTTTTGAATGGTGCAGACAAAATATCAATAAACTCAGAGGCGGTTAGAAATCCTGATCTCATAAGTCAAGGTGCATCTAAGTTTGGAAGTCAAGCTATAGTTGTTAGTGTTGACGTAAAATGCAATAGTCATAATATTTATGAAGTGTATATTGAAGGTGGTAAGATTAATACTGGTTTAGAAGTCTGTGAATGGGTAAGACAAGTGGAGCAATTAGGTGCTGGTGAAATACTTTTACAGTCGATCGATAGAGATGGAGTTGGTGTTGGGTATGATAATAAACTGATTGAAGTGGTTTCGTCATGTTCAAATATCCCGTTGATAGCATGTAGTGGTGTTGGAGATTACAAGCACTTTGTAAATGGTATAAATGCTGGAGCTGATGCGGTTGCTGCAGCCAATATCTTTCATTTTAAGGAATTATCCGATAGAAATGCGAAAAGAACTATGAAAAAATATAACCTTAATATTAGAGAATTAAGAAAATATGATTAGATTTGGAGGCGTGTTATGAACTATTGTAAGAAATGTACTTATCCTGAGGCTACATCAGTTAGATCACAGTATGATGATGAAGGAGTTTGCGCTGGTTGTAGAGTATCGGAGAAAAAGAGTGATATTGATTGGGAGTTGCGAAAGGAGCTTCTTAAGGAGTTGGTTGAGGAGTACAAGAGTGACTCGAATTATGATATAGTAATACCAGTTAGTGGCGGTAAAGATAGTTATTTCCAGACTCATGTAGTGGTGAAAGAATTAGGATTGAAACCCCTATTGGTAACTTATCATGGGAATAATTACCTTGATGAAGGTGAATATAACCTAAAGAGAATGAGAGAAATATTTGATTGTGATTATATGGTTATCGGACCTAGTGTTGATGTCCTGAAGAAGATGAATAGAATAGGTTTTAAACTCCAAGGAGATATGAATTGGCAAAATCATTGTGGTATATTCACAACGCCTATTCAAGTAGCCCTCAGATATAAAATTCCATTAATGATGTGGGGTGAACATGGCTTTATGGATTTACAAGGAATGTTTTCCTATAATGACTTTGTTGAGTTTACAGCAAAAAATCGATTAGAACATTCACAAAGAGGATATGATTGGTATGACTTCACAGATGATGGACTAGAGAAACTGGGCAGACCTGAACTTAAAGAAGGGTTGAGAGAGAAAGACTTGTTGTGGGCAAAATATCCTTCAGATGATGAAATTGACGAGGTTGGTGTTCGAGGCATATATTTAAGTAATTATTATCCGTGGGAAGCCAACGATCATATTAAACTTGTCAAGGAATTATATGATTGGAAAGAGGCAGAACAACCATTTGAAAGAACTTATAGAAGGTTTTCTAATCTTGATGATATGCATGAAAATGGCATACATGATTATTTGAAGTTTATTAAGTTTGGCTACGGTAGAGCGACTGACCATACAACTAAAGATATTCGTGCTGGGAAAATGACAAGGGAAGAAGGTGTTTTACTTGTCAAACAATATGACCATATAAAACCAAGAAGAGATTTAGAGAGATGGCTTAAGTATGTTGATATGACTGAAAGTGAATTTGATTATATATGTGATACATTTAGAGACCGAAGTGTATGGCGTATTGAGAATAGTGAATGGGTAAAAGAAAATATTTGGGGAGAATCCTCAAGTTATGGACCTGTCCACCCCAAGTTTTTGAAAGAGTTAGAGGAACGTGGAGAGTTATAATAGTAAAAACTTATTAAAAAATAGTAATCATGGTTATTATGAACTATTAGAGCCATTAGATCACACTAAATTGAACGACTTTTTCACCAATGATTACTATGCTAATCTATTAGTTGATAATATTCAGAATGAGTCAGACATACTCTTGAATCAAAATAGGAGCCGTGAATGGCTTGAAAATACTTATTATGAAGATGCCCTTAAGATTCTTAAAAAATATTCATCGGCCGAGACATACAATTTGATTGATATTGGATGTGGAACAGGCGAATTCATGTCCTATATGCAAATGAATGATTATTCTGTATTCGGAGTTGAACCTTCATTAATAGGTAATAGAGAATGTAAAAGTAAGGGATTAAACGTTGTGCAATCAATGTTTGAAGATCTGGATATCAATTTATCTATTGAAAGGTACAGTGTCATAAATCTAACAAATGTTCTTAGTTATACAAGTGACATATATCCTTTTATAAGTAAGATTGATAAGATCCTTCATAAAGATGGCATAATTAGGATTCAGGAGTGTAACGATTTTAACCCAATGCAAATTAGAGCCGCAGAAGTATGCCATTTAGAGGAGTTTTGGGTAGACAAGCATAAGAAATACTATTTCAACATTGATAGTCTTTCAAGTTTGATGGGTGAGTACAATTATGAAATAGTGTATTCTACAGTTGATTTTCCAATGTCATTATTCCTTGTTATGGGCTATAATTATAGAATAGACAAAATTATGGGGAAAAAGCTTCATAATAAGAGAATTGAATTTGAAATGGCTTTAAGTAGAGAGAATAGAGAAGCTATTTATCAATACTTCAAAAAAGAAAATTATGGTAGGAATATGATAATATACTGTAAAAAAAGGTGAGGTCAATCATATGGATTTATTTTCTAAGAATCTGGAGTTACTTAAATCGAATTGTACAAAGCATTTTATGAGTATGATAGAGGGATATACAGAGAGCAACCTATTGGAAGTGGATGACCAGAATAGTATGTTGGTCAGAAAAAACGGTCGACAAGTTAACAGTGCTATAAACCCTGAAATTGAAGCTGAGTTGTTTTGTCATTTTAATGATGTATTGAATAATAAAGCAAATGTAATTTTTATTCATGATTTTAAACTTGGCTATGAAGTTGAAAATATTGTAAACTCATCAAAAAATGCTACTCTGATTTTTGTAGTAATTTATGACATGGACCTCTTTGTTCATGCTCTAAAATTTCGAGATTTGACAAAATTATTAAGTAGTAAGAATATTATTTATCTCCACAAGACAGAAAGACATGTTATTGATAGTTCTGCTATTCAAATATGTAAAGTTGCTGTAGATGTTAGGGCGTTAGTGCTAAATCACGATAGTAATTATAACGACGAGATCATAAAGATGAATAAATATATATATGATAAAGTTGAACAGACATTTGTTTCTATAGGTAATAGTATTGATGATACTCTAATTGGTCTGGAATACGCACTAAATAATTTTGAGTACATGACTTGTACTGATGTGATAAGTTCTAAAAGTAGAGAAAAGGGACCTGCTGTTTGCGTTGCTGCTGGTCCTTCTTTGGAAAAGAATATCGAAATCTTAAGGAAGTATCAGGATGATGTTACAATTTTTGCAGTTGATACTATTATGGACAAACTAAGGGAAAATAAGATACGGTTTGATTATGTAGCAACAGTTGAAAGAACAGAGCTTTCTTATATAGCATTTTTTGAGGATAAACCACTTGAGAAAGATGTGGAATTCCTTGTCAATCCTGTTATTAGTCGTAATATACTCGATGGACACCCCGAAAATAACTGCTTTGTTTTTAGGGAAAATGCAGCATTAGACCTCACTTTTGCAAAATTTCATCCAAAATCAAACTCAAGATACTATGGTTCATCATGTGCTCATTTGAATGTCGCTGCTGCAGACATGATGGGATACTCTCCTATCATATTAGTGGGTCAAGACTTAGCGTATGGTCCTGACGAAAAAGCTCATGTGTCTGGTACAAATTATGAAGATGGTCCAGTAGGCTATATAGACGAGGAAATGGGTGGTCAAGTTTGGGTAGAAGACCAAAATGGTAATTCCATTAAGTCTAATTTAGTTTGGAATCTATTTAGGAAAGAATTTGAAGATTACATAAAAAGATACACACCATTAGTTATTAATTCAACTGAAGGGGGTGCCAATATTTTTGGAGCTTTAAATTTAATACTTGAGGATGCAATAAGTCAGTATGCAAAGTCACCTATTGGTGATAAGTATGACTGTTTGATGAAAAGTAAAAATGAAGAAGTGTTAATAAGACGTGGTAACTTCATAAAAGGTGTTATTGAATTAGAAGAGCAAGGAAAAAATATCGAGAAGAATATTGAGTTGTATTTATCTGAAATAAGAAAATTAATACTGTTATGTAGGAGCGGTGTAAGTATTGGTGATAAGGCAGTATTGAAGGAAATCATTACTTTTGCCAATTCGTTTATAAGTTCAGACTTTTATAGTTTCCTACTGCAGAGTAACACTATATATTTCTTGAGGAGACAGACTAAAATAGGAAAGACAAATACTATAGAAAAGCAACTACAGTGGCTTGAAGAGATAAACCGGTACTTTGAGATAATTAAAGGTACAATAGATAAGCCATTAACCTATATTGACAAGTTTATTGCTAGGAATGGAGGGGTTCAATAATGGAACTTTTTGTTCAAGAGGAACATTTAATTAGAGCCTCTTTTGAGGAGCAGGATTTAGATAGTGCTTTTAGTAGTTATGTTGCCTTTGTTGATTTGAATTTATCTTCAAGACAATATACTATTGATCAGACTCATATGTTAAACCATTTATTAAATCAACTTGCAAATGCTTTTGAGAAGCGAGATTATAGTGTTATGAGGGATTTGATTATATACCATCTACATAACTATTTTGAATGAGAGGTATCATATGTTTAATTTAGCAAATAAGAATATTATTGTCACCGGCGGTAATGGACATCTGGGGAAGGCGATTTGTGAGGTACTTGCTGAGTATAAAGCCAATCTTTTTATTGCAAGTAGAAATTATGATGACAATGTGATATTAGCAAATAATCTTTCATCTAATTTTGGGAATAGAAATGTGGCTATTCAATTTGACTTGTCAGATATCTCATCAATAGATAATTTGTTTGATTACTTTCATAAAAATGGTATAGAAGTAGATGTATTAATCAATAATGCCTTTTACACTACAGGTAAAGAATTACATAAGATGACGGATGAAGAATGGAATTTTGGAATTGAAGGAACATTAAGCAATATCACATTGTTAACTAAAAGAATACTTAGTCTTATGGTTGAACAACAATCAGGTAAAATCATTAATATAGCCTCTATGTATGGTGTTGTATCACCTGATCCACAGCTCTATGAAGGGTTAAACTTTTATAATGCAGCAAATTATGGTGTGGCAAAAGCTGGGCTTATACAATTAACCAAATATATAGCAAGCTTCTATGGTAAGTATGGTATAACTTGTAATGCCATATCTCCTGGTCCATTTCCAAATCCAGAAGTACTAGAGCATGAGACTTTCATTGATCGATTAGTTAATAAAGTACCGCTAGGACGTATAGGTAAACCAGACGAACTAAAAGGTATTGCTTTGCTGCTTTCGTCGGATGAATCTAGTTACATTAACGGTGCAAATATTTGCGTAGATGGTGGATGGACTATTATATAATAGGGGGTGTATCCTTGAAGATTGGTTGTATAATTCAGGCTAGAGCCAACTCATCTAGACTTGGTAAAAAGGTATTATTAAAAGTTGGACATAACTCTGATAAAACTGTGTTAGAACATATTGTTAATCGTGTCAGCAGAAGTAAACTCATCCATAAAATCACCATAGCAACAACAACAAATAGTGAAGATGATGAAATTGTTAATGTCTCAAAAGTACTGGGTCTTAGCATCTTTCGCGGTTCGGAAGATAATGTCCTTGAAAGATTTTATTTTGCTGCTAAGAGATATGACTATGATATAATTGTTAGATTGACGGCAGATAATACATGTGTTTCGTGGGAACTAATTGATGAGATTGTGATGACGCATATGAAAAATAAGAATGACTATACCTCAAATACCTTAGAACATACATTTCCTGTGGGAGCTAGCGTGGAGGTTTTTAATATTGATGTTTTACAACAAGCCTATATGAATGCTTCAGATAAATTTGAAATAGAACATGTCACACCATATATGTATAAGACGAACAAGGATAACTTTAGATTAGAAAATTATTATGCACCAAAAGAACTTGCTCACCCAGATATGAGACTCACACTTGATACGGAACAAGATTATGTATTGATGACCCTCATATATGATTATTTGTATAAAAAGGAGCAACCATTTAAGCTTATTGAAGTCATTGATTTACTTAAGAGCAAGCCTTGGTTAATGGAGATTAATAGAGATATCATACAAAAAGAAGTTTGCATAACGTTAGACGAGCAATTGATAGCGATCAAAGATTATATCAATTACAATGGATTTGATTTAGCTAGAGAGGTCATATTTAATAATGGAGATACAGAGGAATCGTAGCAATTCTAATATAAAAAGGTTATGTTTAGGAACAGCTCAGTTTGGTCTTGAATATGGTATAAATAACACATCTGGGAAGCCGAATCATGCTGACGTAATGAAAATGTTAGAGTATGCATTTGATAAAGGAATTTCATATTATGACACGGCTGGTGTCTATGGAAACTCGGAAGTGTTAATTGGTGACTTTGTAAAAGCACATGGTCTTCAAAATCAGATCAACATCATATCTAAGTTTTATTCTAAGGAGTATGATGCAAGGGGGAGAGATACTAAAAGTATCCTACTAAGCAGTATTGAAGAATCATTAGGCAGGTTGTCTATGGAATCGTTGGAGGGGTATTTACTGCATGATCCCAAAGCCATTTATGACGATGAGATACTTGAAGGGCTGGTACAGGCGAGAAAAGATGGCATGATTAAGAATGTTGGCGTATCAGTATATGAATTAGCTGATGCACAATACGCCATGAACACTAACTTAATAGATGCTATTCAGATTCCCTATAATATCCTTGATCAAAGAATAGAAGCATTAGAATTCTCAAAACTGTGTGAAAGTAAAAACATTACAGTTTTTACACGCAGTGCATCCCTTCAAGGCTTGTTATTAATGGAAGAGATTCCAACCTATTTGGAACATTCTCAAAAGTATATCAAAGAGATACAAAGGCTTATTAAGAAGTATGATGAGGAAAAACTCAATGTTATTCTGCATTTTGTACTATCTAATCCAATGGTTAGCTATCTAGTATTTGGAGTGGACGACATTGACCAACTAAAGCAAAACATTCAATTGGTAGAGGATATGAAGATTAATCAATCTAGTATAAAGGCCTTGAGGGGCAAGTATACGAATGTTGATAAATCAATTATTTTCCCAAGTTTGTGGAAGAGGAGTTGAAAGTATGTTAGATAATAAAGTCGTATTAGTTACTGGGGGTACTGGATCTTTTGGAAAGACGTTTATACGTAGGTTGTACAAAAGGTATAACCCTAAAAAGGTAATTGTTTACTCTAGAGATGAATATAAGCAATTTGTAATGAGGAATAAGTTTAGAGATGAACTGACAGAGGAACAATTTAAAACGTTACGTTTTTTTATTGGTGATGTTAGAGATAGAGAACGTTTGTACAGAGCATTTGTTGGTGTAGATTATGTGATTCATGCAGCAGCGATGAAACAGGTTCCAGCATGTGAGTACAATCCTTTTGAAGCTGTAAAAACCAATATACATGGTGCGCAAAATATTGTAGACGTTGCAATTGACACAAAAGTGAAAAAAGTTGTTGCATTATCTACGGATAAGGCTGTAAACCCAATAAATCTTTATGGTGGAACAAAACTAGTTTCAGATAAACTTTTTATAGCTGCCAATGCTTATTCGGGTGGGGAAGGGACAGTGTTCTCAGTTGTTCGCTATGGTAATGTATCAGGTAGTCGAGGCTCGGTTATACCATTTTTCAAAAGACTTATTGACGAAGGAGCTACAGAGCTTCCTATAACAGACGTGAACATGACAAGATTCTGGATAACACTGGAAGAAGGTGTTGATTTAGTTATAAAAGCATTAAACGAGTCAAAAGGTGGCGAGACCTATATATCAAAAATTCCTTCTTTTAATATCGTTGATCTAGCCAAGGCCATGCTGGAGGGTGTTGAAATTAAAGAAGTGGGCATAAGAGAAGGTGAAAAAATAGATGAAGTCATGATAGCTAAGGATGACTCGAAGCATGCTTATGAGTATGACAAACACTATATTATATACCCTCAATTTGATTGGTGGGAGACAGGGGAGTATTTTCTCGAAGGAGGAGTACATGTAGAAGCTGGGTTCGAGTATAATTCGGGAACTAACAAACATTGGCTTGGTGTAGTTGAGCTACGACAGGCAATAAGTAAATTAGATATTTAGTGGGTGATGAGTGGAATGTTAGCGATAAATGGCGGAAAGCCTGTTAGAGAGACTTATTTACCTTATGGTAAACAATGGGTTGATGATAAAGATATTGAAGCAGTTACCCGTGTTTTAAGAAGTGATTACCTAACAACAGGTCCTGAAGTGAATAAATTTGAAAAGTTAATGGCAGAGTATTTAGGGGTTAAATACGCTGTAGCCATTTCAAATGGTACAGCTGCGCTTCATGCAGCCTGTTTTGCTGCGGGAATTCAACATGGAGATGAAGTGTTAGTATCCCCCATGACCTTTGCTGCAAGCAGTAATAGTGTTCTTTATTGTGGTGGCAAACCGGTTTTTGTAGATGTTGATTTTCAGACGATGAATATTGATCCTAGTAAAATAGTAGCATTAATCACAGATAATACAAAGGCAATTATAGCAGTTGATTTTACAGGTGCGCCATGTGACTATGAAAAAATCATAAAAATCGCTAAACAAAATGATTTGATTCTTATTGAAGATGCAGCACACGCATTAGGTGCTAATTATGGGGATAGGAAAATTGGTAATTTAGCAGATTTAACCACATTTAGCTTTCATCCTGTTAAACATATAACCACAGGTGAAGGTGGACTTATTACGACAAATGACCCAGAGTTGTGGCGAAAATTATTACTTTTCAGAAATCATGGTATAAAACGAGATAAGGAACAACTTATCAATAATCATGGTGCTTGGTATTATGAGCAACATACATTGGGTTATAATTATAGAATAACTGACATCCAATGTGTTCTTGGTACTTCGCAATTGAGCCGCTTGGACGGCTTTCTTGAGATGAGAAGGGACATTGTAAGAAAGTACAATAATGCATTTAGAGATATGCCTACTATAACAATACCTTCTTATGATGATGTGAATTTATCAGCCTGGCACTTATACGTTATTAGGTTGAAGTTAGATGAATTAGTAGTAGGTAGAGCAGAAATATATAATGCATTACTGGCAGAGAATATAGGTGTTAATGTTCATTATATACCTGTTTACTACCATCCTTACTATAGAAAGCTTGGTTATAAAAAAGGAATATGCCCGGTGGCTGAACAAACATATGAAGAATTAATTAGTTTACCATTGTTTCCTAAGATGAATGACAAAGATGTAGAGGACGTAATAGGAGCAGTGAATAAGGTTGTAGATCACTACAGGAAGTAGGAGAAAAGTTTTGAGGACTTATATATTTACTGAATGTGGTAGCAAGATAGGCTTTGGACATTTATACAGATGTATAGCCATATATGATGAAGCAGTTGCACGAAATTGTGACGTTCAACTTGTAATTCATTCGGACTTAAATGTGACTCATATAGTTGGCAATAGAAATTGTTGCCAAATGAATTGGATGACTAATGATTACTTGAGTGGGCTTGATGCTTCTGGTTTGTGTATTATTGATTCTTATATTGCTACAAGAGAGGTTTACAAAAGTATATCTGAAAAATTAAGGTTATGTGTTTATATTGATGACATAAACAGGTTAGATTACCCAAAGGGTATTGTAGTAAAACCAAGTTTAAGGCATAGTATCAAGAAAATTAATAACAACAATGTAAAATTAGAAGGAAGAAAGTACATCATTGTTCGTGATGCTTTCATCAATAACAAGAGAAAAGTTATTACAGAAACTGTGAGAAATATAATGATTATGATTGGTGGAACTGATCCACTTGATTTGACTTGGCAAATTTTTGAGTCTCTTAATGCCATATTTTCTGAAGTTAACATATCAATTGTTTTGACTAAGAGCAGCCGTTCATACGAGAGAATACAGAAATTTATTAGTGAAACAAATTCCCATAGAATAAAACTTTTTACCAACTTAAATCCAAATGAAATGCAACAATTGATGGTTGGCACTGATATAGGCATAATAGGAGCAGGCCAATCTATTTATGAAATGATGGCCACAGGTACACCTTTTCTTCCAATCAAAGTTGCTAACAATCAGAATGATAACGTGAAATTATTGATAGAGAATAAATATATTTCAAATTACATAGAACCAAATAAACATTTCGTTGATGAGGTGTTGAGAGAAGTCAAGATGCTATTAGATTATGAGTTGAGATCAAAGATGTCTCAGTGTTATCATAACGTAATTGATTTTGATGGACCTAGAAGGATTGTCGATCTGTTATATAGCGATAGGTAGGAGTTTGGGTGATGAAGATGGATGTAATTCTTAGTTTGAGACAGTTTTTGGAAGTGGATATAGAAGATGTATTTAACTTAAGCAATGAGCCCTATGTAAGGAAATATTCATTGAATCAAACTAGAATACCTTGGGATGGACATAAGAAGTGGTTTGCGGGGGTATTAAAGTCTGAGCAAAATATTGGCTATGCAATTGTCGATAATAAGGATAAATTTTATGGACAGATCAGATTTAGTATAGATGGAGATTTAGCGACGATTAGTTTGAGTTTATGTCGATCAATAATTGGCAAAGGTTATAGTAGGCACTTATTGATGATTGCATTATCAATTTTATCATGGGAAAATAGAGATATCTTGATGGTTGATGCTACCATTAACAAGAATAATACACCCTCAATTAAACTATTTACAAACCTTGGATTCTATCTTGAGGGGACGTTGGGTGATGTTAATACATACATATTGGAGTTGAGGAATTTATATGAAGATAGGTAAACATGATTTAAGTGAGAAGATATTTATTGTAGCTGAATTATCTGCAAATCATCATCATGACATTAATATCGCCAAAGCAACGATTCTGGAAGCAAAAAAAGCTGGAGCAGATGCAATAAAACTTCAAACCTATACAGCGGATACTATAACCATTGATTGTGATAGTGATTATTTCACTATTGATAGTGGGACTATTTGGGATGGACGAAATTTGTATGATTTATACAATGAAGCTCATACGCCCTGGGAGTGGCATGCAGAATTATTTGCATTTGCCAAATCAATAAACTTGACCATTTTCTCATCTCCCTTTGATAAAAGTGCTGTAGATTTTTTGGAAAAATTAGGTGTTCCAGCTTACAAAGTTGCATCTTTTGAGATTACGGATATTCCTCTAATTGAATATATTGCTTCTATGGGAAAGCCAATAATAATTTCAACTGGAATCGCCTATGAAAGAGAAATAGATGATGCAGTTGAAGCCTGTAGACGTATGGGAAATGAGGAGATTGTATTGCTAAAATGTACATCTGCCTACCCTGCAGAACCAGAAGAGGCTAACTTGCTTACTATCCCAAATCTGAAAAAGAAACATGGTACAGAAGTCGGCTTATCAGATCATACACTAGGATATGTTGTACCAATCACATCTGTACCATTAGGTATTAGGCTTATTGAGAAACATATTATGTTAGACAAAAATATTGGAGGTCCGGATGCATCGTTTTCTATGAGCGTCAAGGAGTTTGGGACAATGGTGGATTTAGTTAGAATTGCCGAAAAAAGTTTAGGGAAAGTTTCATATGAATTATCTGAAAAGGCAATAAGAAACAGAA
>PPCM01000157.1_pt1 | contig 100001 bp, 91 predicted proteins | sample 1555541 | NCBI WGS metagenome assembly PPCM01 (sample SAMN05284479, study PRJNA326546) | Marine sediment metagenome, whole genome shotgun sequencing project. | isolation source: marine sediment | place: Germany: Wadden Sea | collected 2012-09-05
TAGCTAGAAAGATGATACCTCCTTACGGGGTAAACAGATTTTTTTGAATAATGATTCGTGGAGACGAAGCGACTATCCTCCTTTTATTTCAAAAGGAGGTGCCGAGCCTGCGAGGCGGAGGATTAAGAAATAAAACAACCTCAAACCATCCTCACCCCAATATGCCCCTTATAGTTTCCACTTTCCATATATCGGTGGGCCTCTTGTATCTCCTCCATGGTATAAATCTTGTCAATAAAAGACTTGATTATTCCATCCTGAATTAGCTTGTGAATGTAAGGCAACTCACTGAGGGTATCTGTCGCAAGCGTACACTTTACTTTCTTCTTGCTAAACAGAGACGTCCATAACATTTGGAACACATGACGTGTTTTGAAGCTGGCATATTGAAGCCGGCCATTTTCTGTTAAAGAGTTTTTACATTTGGAAAAGGAAGTCCGTCCAAGTACATCAAGAATTAGATCATACTTTTGGCCGTTCCGTGTAAAGTCTTCCTGTGTATAGTCGATAACATGGTCTGCTCCCAGGGCTTTCATGAAATTCAGCCGCTTTGTACTACCAACACCCGTGACTTCAGCACCAAGGTGTTTGGCAAGCTGAACAGCAACCGAGCCTATACCACCCGAGGCACCGTTAATCAGTACTTTTTGGCCGGGTTTAATTTGGGCCTTTTTTAGCAGAGGAACAGCCATTACCGCGCCATATACTATAGAAGCGGCTTCTTCCGGCGAAAGGTTATCCGGTAAATGCATGATCTCCGATTTTTCGGCAATCGTCAGATATTCGGCATAGGCACCCATAGGTTGGCCGATATAGCCAAATACCCGGTCACCGGTTTTAAATTTTGTCACTTCACTACCTGTGGATTCCACCACTCCTGCAAACACACTACCCAGGATTTTGATCTTCGGTTTATTACATCCAAAGTATAATTTGGTGGCAAGAAGGAAAACAGAAGGCATATTAAAGGTTTTCCGATTGACCGCTTTGAAATTCCGGGCCACTAAATCTCCATAATTTACAGAGGTAGCTTCTACTTTTACCCGGATTTCATTACTTTTAGGTTCCGGCCGGTTGACCTCACGGAGTGCCAGTACTTCAGGCCCTCCGTATTGATCGATTACTATTGCTTTCATGACTATTTTGTTAAATGGTTTTTACACTTGTTTACTTGTTTTCATCAGGTTCATAACTGAACACATCCACCAGAGATACACCAAATACACCGGCAAGTCTGAATGCCAGCTCAAGGGTAGGAGAGTACTTTCCTTTTTCAATAGCAACGATCGTTTGACGCGATACCCCGGCTTTGTCGGCCAACTGCTGTTGCGTCATTTCGTCGGCATCAAATCTGAGCCTTCGAATGTTGTTTTTTATAAGTCCTTTGCCCATGACTATACTCCTTTACGGTAATAATAGATTTGCGATCCGTTATCCATGATTTCGGATGCGAGACCACTTATTATAAAAATGATAAAGATCCAGTAAACCGGCATTCCAAAAGCAAGTCCTATGAAAGAAGCCATAAATCCGAATGCAAACATATAGTGAGAATTGCGAGTGGCTTTTAACTGAATCAGTTTGTCGCGCTCATCTTCCACCGGAATATCATGCTCACGTGTTGCAATGGCATTGATAATATGAAAGATGATATAGATCACGATTCGGGACACAACTGAAACTCCCATAAAAATCAGAAATACAATTCCCCAGGTTTTAAAATCCTCGGTTAGATCAATTCTTCCATCCAGATGGCGTTGATAAACAATCCATCCATACAAAGCAGTGATCAGTAATCCGCTGAGTATGTTTACTACATTTTCTTTTTCTCTGTACGACATGACTAAAATTTTATTTGTATGAATTATTTGACTATAAGTACAAAGGTAGTGACAAAAAGTAAAGAAAAGCAAACATGATGTAAAATAAATTAGACATTGGAGAGTGGGTTTTATCTCAAGCCCTGTATTTATAAGGGGTGGAAGGTGGGAAGGTAGGAAGGTTGAAAGGTAGGATGGTAGATGTTATCCTAATCCCGGAGGGATGAAATGTCTATAGGATATAAGGTGAAATTGAAGGCCAAGCTCCGGAGGAGCGATATAAACAATACCATATAATGATGTCACTCCTACGGAGTTTGTGTTTCAACATCAAACCATTTTTTATAGATATATGACTCCTACGGAGTCTTATAATTAATATAGATTCCTCAGTCGTTGCACTCCTGCGGAATGACAGGAATCGTCAGTTGGAGGGAGAGACCAGGCGGCGGAGACGCCTATTTGAATTTTATTTATGTCTCCGCCGCCTGGTACTCCTTAAAATACCTGGCATCCATGTCATTCCGCCGAACGAAGTGAGGTGGGCCTGTGGGTAAAGCTATTGCACATGTGACGTCTTGCTTGGTATTTAAGCCTCCTAATGATAACAAAAAATATTTTGTTATAAATTTTGGCAAAACCAAATTTGTCATGATCATCATGTTGAAAACCAAAAATAAATGGGGAATTCACTAACCCCGCCATTTATGGTGGGGTTTTCAAAAGGAAGCTCCATTTCCGGGACTTTAGTCCCATATTGTGTCCGGAGGAGTAAGGTTATCACTATGTTTATCAAGTATGTAGGGAGCTTTCCAACACAAACCCTCACCAATAAATCATCACTCCCCGAACCTGAAACACCGTCCCTCGGATATGTTAAGCATCCCCCGGACCAGAAATGTCCGCCCTCGGGACAGTAATATGTCCCCCCGGCAGCAAAGTGTCCGGCCTCGGGACGGGGAATGGTGTTTGAGTTCCGAGGGACTGGTTTTTAGTATCGAGGGATGTTTTATTTTTTCCGGGGAATAAATTTTTGTTTCCGGGAAAGATTCTTCTAAATCCGAGGGGAGATGTGAAATTGGAAAAGGTAAATCCCGGAGGGGTGAAATATCTATAGGATATAAGGTGAATTAGAATGCAAAGCTCCGTAGGAGCGAAATATTACCATACCATAAATAGATTTCACTCCTACGGAGTTTCTGTTTCAACATCAAACCATTTTTTATAGATATATGCCTCCTACGGAGTCTGAATAATCTATTATAGGTTCCTCAGTCGTTGCACTGCTGTGGAATGACAATTATCACCAAATACCCGGCGTCATGTCATTCCAGCGAACGAAGTGAGGTGGAACCTGTCGGCAATAAAAAATGACGACGAAAACAAAAATGAAATTCAGAAACCGTAGAAATATCCCAATCGACCTATTACCATTTCCTCTAGAATATCACACTGCAGCAAAATGCGCAGGCCTTATTCAAACCGAATCAGATACCTAAAGATTAAGAATAACAAAGCAATTTAGCAGATTACCAATTTGAGTGCAGGTGTGTAGAGGTTTGGGCTTGCCAATATGAGTAGCAGATTCTGAAAACGCCGGATCATCTTCCCTGGAGTTATGTTAATTTTTAGAAGGTAAACGTATTCCAAACCGAGGCCTTGCAAAGTGTAGATATTCTTGGGAAATGGAAATCTGTCTTGATTTTTGCTTCTTTGTATCAAGACAAAGAAGATTTAAAGAAAAAAAGAAATATTACTCCAATTCATTATCAATATTCAAAAGTATTTAAGAGTCTTCAGTGTCGTAATACTCATAGAGTTACCTCCTTTTCTGATGGCTGTCGGGAATATGACAATCGTGGTTTGGTAGAGGTCATTTGTGACATCACTGTAACACAAAAAAGCCACCCCCATCCCGGAGGCAGCTTTTCAAAACAAAAACAAGTAATAAAGTTTATTGAACCAGATTCCCGCTCAATTTTATCAATTCTGTTTCGTTGATCTTGGCAGCGTATTTAGCGCTGGAGATGCTGTTTTTGGCGCGTTGCAGGTTCAGTTGAGCTTCGCGGAAGCGGGTTGAGGTAATTTGTCCCAGTTGGAAATACTCCTTAGATACCTCAAAGTTCATTTCTGCGGATTGCAGATTGACTTGTTCCGCTTCCAGTACTGTCAGACTGTTTTGATAATTAGCAAAAGCATTTTCCACAGATTTTACCAGTTCCAGTTTCTGTTGTTCCTGTTGGATCTGTGCATTATCAAGGGAAATTTGTGCATTTTGCTTTTGGGTCTTTTTACGGTTGCCGTCAAACAGGCTATAGCTTAAAGTAATTCCTGCTGAAAAGCCTTTGTTGGGTTCATTCAGTGCTACATCCAATCCGGGTACGGTTTGGTTATATCCATAGGAACTGTTCAGACTTAATCGCGGGCTGTAAGAAGACTTGGCCAGTTTCAGGTCAATTTCCGAAACAGCGATATTATTCTGGCTTAACAGGTAGGAAGTATTGGAGCTTAAAGCACCGTCCTTCATTTCCTGTAAAGCGAAAGATTGGAAGTCACTAACTCCGGTCTCAACTTCAAAAGGAGTGGAGGGCTCACGTCCCAGCATTACATTCAGACTGCGTTTTACTTCTTCCAGCACCTTGGCACTGTTAATAAAGTTAATACTGTCGTTATTGTAATCCACCTGGGCATTCAGCACTTCCAGACTGGTAGCCTTTCCGTATTTCTTTTGCTCTTCAACACGTTTAAGTCGGTCGGAAGAGATATCCAGCATCTCCCGGCTAAGCAGGTAGCTTTCGTTAATCTCAGCCAGTTGGTAATACACAGAGATTACCTGCGAAACCGTATTCTCAATATTGTATCGGGCTTGTAAAGCGCCACCATCCTGTAAGGCTTTGAGTTTGTCGTAGGTATAATACGAACCCATCCCATCAAAAATGGTATAACTCAGGTTTAGGCCCGCGTTGGTAAGGGTACTCTCCTGGTTCTCTTCACCCGCAGGTGTTTGCAGGGTGTTGTTATTGTAATTAATACCCGTGTTGAAATCCAGTCGGGGCATCAAACCGGCATTTCCAATTGTAGCATTGTTGGCGGAAACCTCTGCATTGTTTCTGGCCACCATAATCCCGTGATTATTTTCCAGAGCCAGGCCCACCGCTTCATTCACATCCAGCTTCTCCTGAGCGATGCTGCTGAACGAAAGCAGGGCGGTTGTTATGTATATAAGTGTTTTTTTCATTGTTGATTTTTTTGCCTCACCCCCTGTCCCCCTCTCCAAATGGAGAGGGGGTACCGGCTAGGTAAGGATTTATATTTTCATTAATCTTTTCTGGTTTACAAAACCTTAATTATATCCCATGTGGTCTGTCATTTCGAGCGTAGCGAGAAATCTGGCGTTTTTGAATAACAATAACTAAGAATTATTCGTTTCATTTTTTGTGTTTTAGTATATACTCAACGTCTCTATGCTTCTCCAGATCTCTCCTTCGTCGAGATGACGCGCTTGGCTGGAGTTTTGCAAAATGAAATACCTTTTCTTCTTACTTAATGCCAACTAAGAACGTCACCCCTCTCCTTGAGGAGAGGGGCCGGGGGTGAGGTGAAGAAGGTTTAATTCACCATCACCTCCCTCTCAGCTTCCAACTTCTCTTCCTCTTCAGCCTTCTTCTCTATCACAGCCTGTTCTACATCTTCACGGTTGGGTTTTGTTCCGTTCCACAGCCAGTTGAGGTTTACTTTCATGCCGTTCAACATGATCATTATTACAGGTAAAAATACCAGGGTAATAACCGTTGCTACGATCATACCGTAGGCCACACTGATCGCCATTGGGATAACCATATGAGCCGATGGATCTGGTGAAAGGATCAGCGGGAACAGTCCGGCGATGGTTGTGAGCGAAGTCAGGATAATAGGTCTGAATCGCGACAAGGTTCCTTCGTAGACAGCCGTCATAAAGTCCATACCTTCTTTCAGCATCTGGTTAACACGACTGATCAGAACGATGGCATCATTTACCATAACCCCCATCAGGGCAACAATACCGAAGTATGATGGCAAATCGATGGAATAACCGTGGATCACGTGTCCCCAACCAATACCAATTAATCCAAACGGGATCAGCATAAATACCATCATGGTTTGACGGAAAGAGCGGAAGGTAAAGGTTATCACTGCCAATAGTAGAATGATCACAATCGGAACCACTTGCATTACCGATTTTCCAGCTTTTGCCATTTCCTCAGCATGTCCGCCCTGGTAGATTGTTAATCCCGGATATTTTGCCAGCAATGCCGGTATAATCTGTTCGTTGATCTCTGTTTTAATTTCATTCAGGTTCACCGTTTGGTCGGTAACATCTGCCTGCACGGTAATCTCACGACGACCATTCAGGTGATTGATCGAAACCAGGTTACGTTCGTATTCCAGGTTGGCAATTTCCATAAGCGGGTAAGAGCTACCGTCGTTGGTACGGATACGCATATTTTCCAGTTTGCCTATCGAAGAACGGTCTTCACGGTCATATCGCACCCAGACTTTCACCAAATCCAGTCCACGGTTGATGCGCTGCACTTCCAGTCCGAAGAAACCATAGCGCACCTGGTTCATTACAGTTTGCAGATCCAGCCCAAGTGAATAGGCCTTGTCCTTCAGTGTAACTTTAATTTCGCGCATACCGGTTTCGTTGTTATCAACAACATTTTTCAGTCCGGCAAGACTTTCCAGTTCATTCTTCAGTTCATTATTAGCCGCCTTAATTTCTTCCAGGTCATAACTTTTTAAAGAAAGGTTAACTGGTTTTCCGAAATGTGATTGCTGGATATAATTCAGGCGCTCCACTTCAGGAATAATTCCTACAATCTCACGAACAGCGTTGGAGAATTCAAGGGAATGGAAACCACGCACATCACCCGGCAACAGGTAAATGGTAATCTGGCCTTTATTGGCAGCAGTAATATCCAGCTGTACATTCTGGACTACATGTAAACTATCGGTACGTTGTGCATCAAAATCTTCGGCAGCATCATACACAGCATCCTCAAGGCGGTACAACACATCCAGTGTTTCCTTTTCGGTAGTACCTGCAGGCATTTCCAAAGTGATATTGGTATAGTCTTCACTTTGGATGGACGAGTCACCGGTCTTGATAATACCACCCACATAAGCACCGGCAGTAATCATCATCAAACCAGTTGGAATGGCCATGGTGAAGAATTTGTTGTTCATCGACCATCTCAAAATCGGAGCGAAGTACTTATCGCGGAAATTCAGGATCCAGCCATTAATAGCAGTCTCAATCTTCGACTTCTTTTTATCACGCTTCAATGCCTTTGAATGGGCGATATGAGCAGGTAGGATAAATGCCCCTTCAATCAACGAGAAGAGTAATACACCAATTACCACAAATCCCATTTCAACCAAAAACTGACCGAACACACCATCCAGGAAGAAGAAGGTTGCGAAGGCTATCATGGTTGTCAGTACCGCTGAGAATACGGCAGGAAATACTTCCATGGTTCCGTCAACAGCAGCACGAAGTGGCTTTTTGCCTTTTTCGAAATGTGAAAAGATGTTCTCAGCAATGACAATTCCATCATCAACCAAAATACCAATTACCAGGATCATCCCGAAAAGAGACATCTTGTTAAGTGTAAGTCCGTACATGGAAGCCAGGATAAACATACCCATAAAGGATAGCGGCAAACTGAAGGCCACCCAGAACGAAAGGCGGTGATTCAGGAACAGGGAAAGGAAGAACAGTACCAAAAGGAAACCGACAATACCGTTGTTTAGCAGAATGTCTTGCATGTTATCGATTTCTTTGGAAACATCATACATCACCTGCGCCTTCACCACATCACTGGTCTTGTTAAACTCTTCTACATAGTCCTTAATAATCTCACCGATCTCAACAATATCTTCACGTTCGGTATGGTTGACACGAATATTGATCGCAGGTTTTCCATTTATAAAGGTCTTATTAGGAGTTTCACTCCACTTGTCCACCACATTGGCTACATCGCTCAGGTGGATGATGGTACCATTGGACGTTGTACGCAGAACAATATCTTTCATATCATCTGCATAAAACTGCTTTTGCTTGGTACGTACATAAAGCTCTTCATCTTCACCACGGATCAGACCTCCGGTAAGGTCAATGTTGGCAGCTTTTACAGCATTATAGGCTTCGGCCAGTGACATCTGATATTTCTTCAGGTCATCTTCCCTGAAACTGATTTCTATCTCTTCATCCGGAAAACCATTCAAAACAATCTTCGAAATACCATCGATTTCACGCAAGTCATCTTCGATTTTTCGGGCAGCCTGCTTTAAGGTTCTCAGGTCGGTATCTCCGCTAATGGAAAAGAAGATGGCAGGAGCAAGAAACTCCACTTTTCTGACATTGGGTGGTTCCATTCCGGCAGGGAAAGAGTTAATCCCATCCACCGCATTTTTCACATCCTGAAGAACGATATCGGCATTGGCATCGGTTTCGAGGTGAACGGTTACCGAACCCATATTCTCTCTTGAGTTGGAACTGGTTTTATCGATACCGCTGATTCCTTTCAGATTATCTTCAATTTTCAGAACGATACCCTCTTCAATTTCCTGAGGTGAAGCTCCCGGATAAGCTGCGGTGATAATAATTCTCCCCGGATCCATCTGAGGCATCAGGGTCGAATTCAGCTGGAACAATCCCAATGTTCCCACCAGCATAATCACCATAATCAGGATATTGCCGGCAACGGGATATTTTATAAAATATGTGATTAAATTTTTCATTGCTTTAAAATTTTGACCATGTTGAGTTTTTGCCAAATATTCTAATCATCGTTTATTTGTATCTCAATAATTATCTCAGGCATTGCCTGTTATCGGGCTACTTTAATTTGCATGCCTTCGCTGATACCTTTGGTCTTTTGGGAGATCTTCTCACCATTTTCAAGACCTTTTACCACAGCAGTGCTTTCTTTGATTTGAATTACATCAACCTCTTTCGAGTGAATTACATCTCCTTCAACGGTGAATACCATCTTGTCTTCAATCAATAGTTTTCGTGGAAGTTCAACAGCAGTTTCCTGCGAAGCAGTGATTACATTCCCATGCAGGAACATTCCGTTTTTCAGGTCGTCGGCTTCAATGGTGATATATACCTTAACGGTCTGTGTTCTGGAATCCACGCTCTCACTGATACGGGATACGAAGCCTTCCCATGCTCCGGGGTAGTCTTCCGAATGCAATTCCACCTGATCACCAATTCCAATAAAACTCAGGTCACTTAACATCACTTCAGCTTCCAGGTCATACAGGTTTGGGTTCATAAATTCACCCAGCTTTTGACCATTACGAACAAGTGTACCCGGTTTAATAGTACTCATGGAAACGATGCCTGTAAAAGGGGCTGTAAGCTCATATTTAGCAAGGCGAATTTCCAGACTCTTAATATCATAATAGGTTTGGTAAATGTTTCGCCCGGCGATATAGTATTTTTCCTGGTCATTAACAGGATTGGGTAAGGCCTTGGTTTCCGAATCAATATCAAAAACTTTCAGGTAGTTTTCCCAGTTGGTATAACTTTCAGGGAAATCGAATTTCAGATCGGGCATAACCTGTGTGATCAGATTCATCAGGGTACTGCGCCTCGACATCAGGCTCATATAGGTTTCATCCTTGTTTACATTCAGTAAAGTTTCACCTTTTTTAAAAGAAATTCCTTCGAGGAAGTCTTTTGAACCGGCTTCCATAACACCTGAAACTTCTGCAAATAACTCTACACTTTGCTTGCTTTCCAGTCGGCCGATTACCGGCACCTGGATCTGAGTAATAATATTTTCAACCTCAGTTACAGGGACTACGATTTTTGTATCATGTTCTTTCTTACGTTCCGGAGCTTCCTTCATTCCTGCCAGTAGCATGGTTATTCCCATGGCCCCGGCGAAGACGACTATACCTAGTATGATACTGATCCTTCTTTTTGCTTTGCTTGCTTTCATCTTGTATTGTTTTTTGTCCACTAATTCCTCGAATTATTTTTTTGCCACGAAGACACGAAGGCTCGAAGAGTTTTTATTAAGGTTCAAACTGTTTTCGTTTCTCTGCGTCATCGTGTCTATCTATATTTTTAATTGTTATTGTTTCTTATTGGCTATGAAGACTTGGAGTCATCTAGAAGTTTCTATGGAAGATTTAATTTAATCTTCGTGCCTTCGAGCCTTCGTGGCTACAATTTTTTCTTCTCTGCGAAATAACGTTGTATTAATAAGGCATTCAACTTATTTCGATAAGCGGCGGTTTTTGCCGGTAAGCGACAATTACAGTGGTTTATCCTATATGGATGTCGTTTGTCGTGTGAATGTGCATTTCACCTGTGAGGCGTGATGTTTATCGAAATAATTGGAAAACGGTGCGCTGAATTTGCGTATTTTGCTTGTTGGAATTGTGTCTTTGAACATGATCGTAATTATTGAACTAGTTATTAAGAAATGACATCACAACTAAATATTACCCGCATACTTCAAAACAGAAAGTTACAACATATACTGTTCTGGAGCTTCTTTGTGGTTATTGAGATAATCCAGACCTTGGAACGTAATGAAGGGATGGAGCGCTTATGGCAATTTTCACTAGAAATCATCAGGTATTCCGGGATTGTTTTTGCCGTATATGTAAACCTCCGGCTGTTAATCCCCAAATTGCTGGAACATAACAAATACGTTGCTTATTTCGGATGTATTATCCTGACTCTTGGTGCTGCGGCAGGTATTCATTACCTGGTACATCTGGTTTTTAATACCGAAGTTCGTTTGCCTCCAGGCCATTCATTCAAGGTGAGTACATTCCTGTTGTTTAGTTCCTTGCACACCTTGATGATGATGGTGATGACTTCCTTGCTTCATTTTGTGAAAGCATGGGTCAAACTGAAGGATATGGCATTGGATATGAAAGAGCTTGAAAAGGATAAGCTGGAGGCTGAATTAAAGGCTTTGAAAGCTCAGGTTAATCCGCATTTTCTGTTTAATTCTCTGAATAATATCTATTCACTGGCTTTGGATAAGTCGGATAAATCACCGGGATTGATTCTTAAGTTGTCCGATCTGATGAGTTATATCATCTACGATTGTGTGGATGAAAAAGTACGTATTGGTCAGGAGATGGATTTCCTGAAAAACTATGTGGATCTGGAAAAAGTAAGGGTTGGGGAACGTATTGATGTGCAATTGAAAATTGATGTTCGTGAGGATTATACGGAGCTGGCACCGCTGTTGTTTATCCCGTTTATTGAAAATGCATTTAAGTATGTATCCGGCACCGAAGAAATGAAACCGTTTATTCATATCACAGTTCATGATCGTGATGATGAATGGATTAGTTTTGAGGTTGAGAATAATACCCAGGAGGCTTTAATGGTTATTAAGGATAAATATAGTGGAATCGGGATTGATAATGTAAGAAAGCGTTTGGAGTTGATTTATCCCGGGAATCATGAACTGGAAATTATTCATTCGGAGAATTGTTTTAGTGTTAAACTCAGAATCAGGGCTTATGCAAATTAGATGTCTGATAGTAGATGATGAGCCCTTGGCTCAAAGAGTGGTTGAGAGATATATGGACGACCTTCCTGAACTGGTACTGGTAAAGAAATGCAACGATGCCATTGAAGCCCGGGATGTGTTATTTTCTGAGGAAGTCGATTTGATGTTCCTTGATATTAATATGCCCAAACTAAGTGGGCTGACTTTTTTGAAGACTTTGAAAAATCCACCTTTGGTGATTATTACTACAGCCTACCGCGAGTATGCCCTGGAAGGTTTTGAACTGGATGTAGTGGATTATCTGAATAAACCCTTCTCATTTGAGCGTTTTTTAAATGCGATTAATAAGGTTACAGAGAGACTTCAATCGAGACAAAAGACAGCTGCTCGGGTTCCGGCTGATTCTCCGCAGCAACCTGTTGCTCAGGCTGAGGAAGCTTTTATCTTTGTTAAGTCGGATAAGGTCACCTATAAAATCAATCATAAGGATATTCTCTACATTGAGTCGGTGGGGGATTATATCAAGATCATTACCAACGATAAGAATGTGATGAGTTATCAGTCGTTAAAGAAACTGGAGGATGTTCTGCCAGTTAAATACTTCCCACGAGTGCATAAATCCTTTATCGTTTCAGTATCAAAAATCGATTCCATCGAAGGGAATCAAATCAAAATCAAGGATAATATTATTCCTATCGGAAGGAACTATAAACAGCACTTCCAGGAGATTATTGGTTCGTTTGGGGGGTGAAGAATGGGACGCTGATCTATACTGAAAAGACTGATTGAAACAGATTAAACGATCAGCGAAAATCAGCGATCATATCAGCGTCAATCTGCTAGAAATATTCTCAATGGAAACCAGTGTACTATTATTTTATTTCTGAATCATAATAATGGATTTCGCTTTTTGGAATCCTTATCTTTGTTAAAAGGATGTTATGGAATTTACTATTGATCTTAAGTTTAACCAATTACTTGAAATCATAAAAAAACTGCCTTTAGCTCAAAAGAAGAAACTTAAAATTGAGCTTGAAGCTGAATTATCAGAATCTAAAGCAAAAGATTATTCTGAATTTCAAGACTTCTTGCTTAAAGGCCCCACAATGAGCGAAGAACAGTATACTGAATATAAAAACAATAGGGAGAGGCTGAATAAATGGAGGACCGAATAATCATACTTGATACTTCTATATTGATAGACTATTACCGAAAGAAAAATAAAGAAAATTAAATCTTTTTCAAGCTCACCAATACTTATAAGCGATTTGGAGTATCCTCTATTACTGAGTTTGAAGTTTATGTAGGAAGTAATACTAAGCAAGATGTCTTTTGGAATGAGTTCTTTTCATTTATTGAGGTTATTCCATATGATTCTCTAGTGAACAAAGAAGCTATTCGAATTAATAGATCATTAAAATCAAAACGAAAACAGATTGATATTCCAGATTTGATGATTGGTACTACTGCCAAATTATTGGAAACTCAATTAGCAACATTGAATGTTAAACACTTTCAACTAATTGATGGTCTTGAATTGATTTCCAGTTAGGACTTTTAATGGGTGTCCTAATCAGTCTTTCCAATGAAAACCAGTGTACTATTTTTCAATATTGCTTATGGGAACCAACAACCACCCTAATACAACTTACAATCAACTATGAACTCCAGCAGTAACTACCCCGAATCAACAACCGACAACAACTAACCATTAACCACTAGATCATACTCCCCAAGCAATCCAGCCAATCCATTCACAGAAAACTTAGCCTTTTTCAATTTATTCGTATTAGGACTCATTGCATAGTTGGTAGCCGTACGGAAATCGGCTTTCATAAGGTTGTTGCGATCGAAGTTTGTTTGAAGTAAATCACAATTCACAAACATGGCTTCACTCAGGTCACATTCTGCGATATCCGCTTGTTTGATACTGCAATCCCTGAAGCTGGTCTTCTTAAGCTTTTGCTTGTAGAAAATGGAGTAATCAAGAATGCAATTTTCAAAGTCAACTGCAAAGGAGAACTGATTACACTTACTAAAGTCAATACCTGTTAGCTTACAATTATTGAAAGAGACACCTTTCAATCCGGTATCGACCAGTTGGCTCATGGAGAAATTGCAGCCTTTGAAAACGCAGTCGATAAGATTATTACTTACCAGTTTACTATTAGTGAAATTGCAATTGATAAAAGTGCAATTTTCAAACTCCCTGTCATACAATTCCTGTCCACTGTAGTCAACGTTTTCGAATTGCATGTCTTCGTGTATTCCTTTTCCCATAGTATCTATTTTGCTAATCCTCTTCTGCTTCTATAATTTCCTTTACTCGTCCCACTTCCCCAGTGGTTAGTTTTACCTTGATCCCATGTGGGTGATTGGGACTATTCGTCAGGATATCTTTAACGATACCTTCGGTCAATTCACCTGTTCGCTGGTCTTTCTTTAAAACAATAGCAACCAGATATCCCGGTTTAATGTTACTTCTTTTTCTTCCGTCCATGGGAAATGTTTAATAAGTAAATGATGAAAGTGGGCAAAGGTAGGTGATTAATTATTCGTTTGCTGAAATTGGAAGTGAAAAAATAAACTTACTACCAAAGCCCGGCTGGGACTCAATCCAGATTTCCCCATCGTTCTTCTCCACAAATTCCTTGCAAAGGATCAATCCCAGGCCGGTACCTTGTTCTTTTTGTGTTCCTTCTGTTGAATGATGAACGTCAATACGGAATAATTTGTTCAAATCTTCTTTCTTAATTCCTATTCCGGAATCGGTAACTGTTATCTCCATGCGATTGTTTTCTTTGCTTGATCGAATATTAACAAAGCCTCCATTGGGTGTGTATTTAAGAGCATTGGAAACCAGATTCCTTATCACAGTGGTAATCATATTGGGGTCGGCGAAAACCATGGAATTTTGCGCAACGGCTTCCAAAAGAATGATATCCTTGTTTATAGCTCCACTTTCAAGCAGTTTTATGGTCTCTGTAACAATGTTTTTCAGGTCAAATAATTGGGGCGTGTAGTTAATTCTGCCGGTTTGTGAACGGGACCATTCAAGTAAGTTTTCCAAGAGTTTGTAGGAGTATTCGGAAGCTTCACTCATTGCCTCGACTATTTCCAGTCGTTCCTCATCACCCATTTGATGATAATCCTGTTTGAGTAGATCAGAGAACCCAATCAATACATTAAACGGGTTTTTCAGATCGTGTGCGATAATAGAGAAGAATTTATCTTTTGTCGCATTGAGTTCCTGTAATTCTAATGTACGTTGTTGTACTTTTTTTTCAAGGGAGGTGTTTAATTGGGTTAATTCTCGATTCTTTTGGTCAAGTTCATGTTTGAATTCAAAGCTCTTAATAGCTTCTTTTACGGTAAGCTCAAGATCATCTTTACTCCATGGCTTGGCTATATATCGGTATAAGTTTGCATGGTTGATTGCGTTGGAGACTCCTTCGATACTAGCCTGGCCGGTGAGAAGGATAGTCATTGTTTCGTTGGAGATTTCATGAATTTTTTTTAGCAAGGTGTCCCCCTTCATTCCGGGCATGATATAGTCGGCTATAACTACCAGAACCTTGGTGCCAGATTCGAGAAACTCATTCATGCATTCGATGGCGTCTTCGCCATTTTCAGTTGTTTCAATGATGTAGTCTGGGCCGAATTTTCTGTTGAGCTGGTCCTTTAATGCATTTAATACAATGGGTTCATCATCTACACAAATGATCGCACGACTTGTCATATAGAAATTATGATTTGTGGATTTATATAAATTTACGAACATAATCACCTTTAATCAAGAGGTATGCTGACCGTAAAAGTGGTTCCTTCACCAACTTTAGAATTGAATTCAATTTTCCCGTTATGTTTCTCAATGATTTGGTTCACAATATCCAATCCCAAGCCACTACCTTCTCCTGCTTTTTTCGTTGTAAAAAAGGGTTCGAAGATTTTGTCCCGGATATCATCAGCAATACCTTCTCCGGTATCCTGAACCATTACTTCTAATTGTTTTTCCTTCAGCCGGATTTTTAATGTTAGCGTGCCTTTGTTTTGCATGGCCTGAAGTGCATTGTGTATCAGATTGGCCCAAACCTGATTCAGTTCATCAGGGAAACAATATATTTCGGGAAGAGGATCAAAGTCCTTAATAACTTCTACACCTTGCTTAATGTGATTGTTATAAATAGTAAGTACGGTTTCAAGGCCATCAATAATATCGGCAGGTTCTTTTTCACCTTCCAATTCGCGGTGGGTAAACTTTTTAAGGGCCAAGACCACATTGGATGCCTTTGTGACGGCAAGGGTAATGTTGTCGGTGTTTTTCCTTAGTGAAATAATATTTCGTGCACTGCTTAATGTAAATTGGGCATTGGGAGTAGATAAAAGTGGAAGTATTTTCTCAAGATCATCGTAGATATTCATGTAGATCAGGTTGTCGGCAACCCGCTCAGGATGATCAATCTTAGCATCTTCTAAGCGCTTGATTGTTTCTCGCTTCAATTGACGTCGGGCTTTAGAACTTAAGGAGTCTGCTTGTTGTTTTGATAACTGCATGATCCGCAGGAACAATTTAAGTTCGCTGTCCAACAACGTTTTTACAAGCCGTGGTAGATCACTAATTGTCGTATCGATAGAATCGGTTACATTATTTACCGATGCGTTGATAGCCCCCAAAGGTGTGTTAATCTCGTGAGCAATTCCTGCAATCAATTGTCCCAAAGCAGCCATCTTTTCCGATTGGATTAGTTGGGATTGGGTTTCTTTCAGACTTTCAAGTGTGACTTGTAGTTCCTCTCGCTGATGCTCAATTTCAAGTTTTTGTTTCTGTAGCTTTTGATTCTTTTCATTCAGTTCCTTTGTGCGTTCACTCACTTTTAACTCCAGATTTTCATACATATCTTTCAGCTTATCAGCCATTGTGTTGAAAGTAGAAGCCAGTTTACCGATTTCATCTTTGCTGATAATAGGCGAGCGAGCCAAAAAATCCTTAGCAGCAAATCGAGAGACGCTGGAGCTTAAAGCGTTGAGTTGTCGTGTGAAAGATTGTGCACTCAGAATGATAAAAAGGAAAACCACAATAAAGAGCAGAACTGCTGTTGAAATAACAATTGTTGCTTGCCTGATGATTGGTTTTTCTATAATATTCTCATCGATTGAAGTCGCAACGATCCATTGCATTTGAGGTAGGTATTTGTAGTGGAGTTGACGTTTTTTCACTTCTCCTTCTAAATCATGAATAGTAAATGTTAGTTCTCCTTCTTTCTTTTTTCTTTGCTGAATATCATCACAAACTTCCTGAATATAGGCCTTGCCGTTTAGGTCTTTCTGGTGATATATATTGCCGGTATCCTGTGAATGATGGATAACAACATTTCCTTCAATATCGATGATGAAAGGGAAGTAGGTTTGCTCCAAATGCAGGTTGGCAATTGTTTCTTTCAGTTCATCCAGCTCAGTTTGTTTGATTCCAACATAAATGACCCCAATCAGAATGTTGTTTTCATAAATGGGTTTGTAGGCAGTTATAAACCAGTCATTAACCACATATGCTCGTCCCCGGTAAATATCACCCTGTATGATGGTTTGGTAAACTTCTGATTCAATAGGAATATAAGTGCCTATGGCTGGTGTTCCATCCAGACGTTTTACACTTGTTGATATTCTAAGTAATCCTTCCTGTATTAATTGGAAAATGGTTACGGTTCCGCCTATCTGTCGGGTAATATAATCCACTATCTCAGTGTTTTTTGAAACCAATTCATTGAGACCTACATTGTTTTGGACATGCATTGCTGGTATTTGCCTTATCTTCTTTTGGTGCGTGATCTGATTTTCGATTTCAAAATCAATAATTTGTTCACTATTTAAGTGAGTTCTGCCTTTAATATAATGATCGGCAACTTTCAAATTGTTATCTACCCAATGCTGATTGGTAAGGTAGGTGTTGTAAGAAATCTGATAAACTGATTCGGTGATATTCATTAATTCACGGTGGTAATTCTCTTTGAAGGTTTTACTCATCATCATTGTATTCACAAGACTATTTCCTGCCATATACAGCAAAAGAAAAAAACCGACTCCCAGGTAAAGCTTGTGCGTAAAGCGTAAATTCTTCATTATTACTAAAGTTAGTAAAATTTAGGCTTAATTCGAAAAGAGAATTAGAGCTTGTTGATGAATAATGATTTCTGCATGCCTTTATTTTGTGCGGCTTGGGCCTGTTTTGTTGCTTTTTTTATTATCTTAGTAATACCATGATAACAGACTTAAACGAGATAAAACGATTAGGAGAGGAGCGAGAGAATGAAAACTTACGTTTTCGGGCTTTTCTAAAAAGACAGGTAGGGCGTAAGATTGATAAGATCGTGCACAAATTGAATAAAATCTATAACATAAAAATTGACTGTACTCAGTGTGGTAATTGCTGCATCGATTTATCTCCTAATGTTATGGATGATGAAATTCATGCCATCTGTGATAAGGTTGAACTGCCTGTCTCAAGTTTTTTGCGTGATTTTACTGATATGAGTGACTGGGGGGTTCGGACTCTGAAGAAGGGAGCCTGCAGTTTTTTGATACAAAAGAAATGTACGATTTACGAGGTCAGACCTCAAACCTGTCGGGACTTTCCTCATTTGCATAAGCCCGGGTTTATTTCAAGGACATACGGAGCTATAGCCAGTTATTCTGTTTGTCCCATAGTTTTTAATGTAATGGAGGATTTGAAGGATAAGTTAAAATTCAAGCGCTTGTAGTCGTTTCATCATCTGAATGTATTTCCGAGTATCTTGTGCCTGGCATTATTGCCATTGTGTAGTTTCCATTAAATAACCTAAATTGCAGGTGCAACAATCTAAAACAACTTATTATGCATCAGAATCTGAAATCGATTCTCAAATCAGGATTATTCCTTTCAGCTGGTTTACCTCTTTTTACATCCTGCAATCAGGACGAGAACGATAATGACCCCAATATTATACTGATTGTTGCAGATGATTTAGGGTATGCAGATATGAGTTGTTCAGGTCTGGCTGAAGATGTTCAAACACCAAATCTGGATAAACTATCAGAAAATGGCGTTCGTTTTACTCAGGTCTATGCAAGCTCCCCTATTAGTAGCCCTTCACGTGGAGGATTATTAACAGGGTGCTATCAACAGCGTTGGGGAACATTTTGGTACGGAGGTCCCGGTTTACATGATACTGTTTTTAAAACGATTCCTGAGCTGTTGAAGCACGATCACTATGCAACGGGATACGTGGGGAAAGTGCATTATGGTAGCTTTGACAGAGATACCACTCATCGCAGCTTTCCGCTTAATCATGGCTTTGACTATTTTTTTGGTCATACATCTCCGAGGAAGCATTATATGAATCATTCGCAGGAATTGGAAGCTAAATTCCAAAAAGTGAAGAAGAATCATAATAAACGGGGACAGAGTCTGAGGCAAGGTCCCTTGTGGGAAAACACGGATAAAGTGGATACGATAGCCTTTTCCACCGAATTATTTGGGAAAAAGGCCTGTGAGTTTATTGACAAACATCAGGATGAAAAATTTTTCCTTCAGCTTTCGTTCAATGCGGTGCATAATTTCACCCATCAATTGCCAGAGCAATATCTGAAGGATCATAGTCTGAAGGGATACCGCGATTGGGATCCTGCTGTGGAAGATTATTACGATTGGTATCAGCAGGGACGTTATCCCAATAACCCGGAAGGTAGGGATCATTACCTGGGACAATTACACTTTATGGATTCAGAAATCGGGAGAGTTTTAAGTTATCTCGAGGAATTGGATCTTGATGAAAATACCATTATAGTTTTTGTAAGTGATAATGGAGGTTCTACTCCTATTTATGCTAATAATTATCCTTTGCGAGGTTCCAAATACCTGCTTTATGAAGGAGGTATTCGGGTGCCAATGATTATCTCCTGGCCTTCAAAATACCCAAAAGGAGTTGTTTCCGATAATGTTGTTAGTGCCATGGATGTATTGCCAACCTTGTGTGAGACTACAGGTGTTGATGTTCCTGAGAATATTGATGGAATCGATTTGAATCCTCTGCTTCGGGGTATAGATAATACCATTCAACAGGATACCTTGATTTGGGATACCGGAATTGAAACTGCTGTTCGTGTTGGGAAATGGAAGCTTCATATAGTAAGGAGTGACCAGAATGCCAAGTATGAAATGGTAGAGGTTGAATTGGGAGAACATCTGTACAACCTGGAAGAAGATATTAGTGAGACGACCGACCTGGCAGAACAAAATCCGGAAATATTTGAGCAGTTGAAAGAAATCCATCGGAAATGGAAAGATAAGTTGGGTAGTCAATAGTCTCAATTAAATCCACTTCAGAATGAGGTTCACCTTGTGCTTCTATAGCATGCTTAACGGTGAGCCGTCCGTTGAAATGTAAGTCCAGAATCTTGTACCGCTTATGCGATTTAAGGAAATCATTCAACTCGGCATAAAACCTGAATTGAGTAGTTTTTTTGTATTTATTTTCTTCTTGCATTTGAAATAAATCTGTAACGATAAATATTAAGTCTACTTATTATGATAAGGCAATATTATCATTTCGCACAGTTTGTTTATTGCCATCGGATAATATCATGCTATCATTAAATGATAATACGATTTTTACAGATCTCATGTGGAGTGTTTGGGTTGTGTGTTGATAAATAAGTACTTAGGTGTTTTTACGTATTTCCTTCCGATTTTTTTAATATCAATTCTGTTTACTTTTATCGGAGCAAAAAACTATAAATCAAGATGAAAGGTTTTGTACAATTTTTACTGATAGCCATTCTTTTTCCAACTGTATCGTCTGGAAAAGAATACAGGGTTTTATCTCCTGACAAAAAAACGGAAGTAACAATTAGTACCGGAAAACAACTTAGTTATTCGGTAACTTTCAATGGGAAGCAATTATTGAATCCTTCAAGTATTTCCATGACTCTCGATAATCATCTTGTTTTAGGGCAAGATGCAAAAGTTCGTAAAGTATCCAGAAAATCTGTTGATGAAGAAGTTCATCCGGTCGTTCGTGAAAAGAGAGCTGTTATCCGAAATCATTTTAATGAGATAACGCTTAATCTTAAGGGGGATTATGCTTTGATTTTCAGGGTATATAATGAAGGTGTTGCATATCGTTTTAAAACAACGTTTAAGGATGAGATCACTATCTGTTCAGAAGCCGCCAATTTTGACTTTGCTAAAAATGATTCCGTTTATTTTCCGGATGTAAAAAGTTATTTCACAAGTTTTCAGAGATATTACGAATATTTAGTTCTTGACCAGATTGGAGAAGATAAGATGTGTATCACTCCTGCTTTAATAGATGTGCAACATGGTCCGAAAGTTTTAATTGCGGAAGCTGACCTGGATGACTATCCTGGGATGTTTTTGAAAGGGAACAACAATACAAGTTTGCATGGTGATTTTGCAGAGGTGGTTTTGGAAGATGAGCCGGTAACGGATAAGATTCTTAAGCGAGCAGACTATTTAGCCAAAACAAAAGGAACTCGTGAATTTCCTTGGAGAGTGATTGCAATTGCAGAAGAGGATCAGGATATCATCAGTAACCAAATGGTGTATTTACTGGGTAAACCTTGTCAGATAGAAAATACCGATTGGATTAAACCCGGAAAAGTTTCCTGGGACTGGTGGAATGCCAATAACATTTACAACGTGGATTTTCGGGCAGGAGTGAATACCGATACTTATAAATACTTTATCGACTTTGCTTCCAAATATGGAATTGAATATATCATCCTTGATGAAGGCTGGTCGGACACCTATGATCTGACCAAATTGAATCCTGAAGTGAATTTGGATGAGCTAAGTAAATATGCTAAACTGAAAAATGTAGGATTGGTGTTGTGGGTAGAGTGGAGGACTTTTGACCAACATATGGATTATGCCATTGATTTATTCAATAGGTTGGATGTGAAAGGGATTAAGGTTGATTTTATGCGCCGGGATGATCAGTTTATGGTCAACTACTACCATCGGATTGCTGAGAAATGTGCCGAAAATCAATTACTAGTAAATTTCCATGGTTCGTATGAGCCAACTGGTTTACGCCGACAGTTTCCCAATGTGATTTCCCGCGAAGGAGTGAATGGCCTGGAACAATGTAAATGGTCTGATCTGGCTACTCCTGAGTATAATGTTACTCTGCCATTTATTCGCATGTTTGCTGGTCCAATGGATTACACCCCCGGAGCCATGACCAACTCTCAAAAGAAGAACTTTAGAGATATTTTCGACAGACCGATGGGACTGGGGACTCGTTGCCATCAGTTGGCTATGTATGTGGTTTTTGAAAGTCCTATGCAAATGTTAGCTGATAGTCCTTCCAATTATTATAAAGAAGAGGAATGCATGGAATTCCTAACAGCGGTTCCTTCTGTATGGGACGAGACTGTTGTTTTGCAAGCAAAAATTGGTGATTATATTGCTCTGGCTCGCAAGTCGGGTGATGAATGGTTTGTTGGGGCTATGACTGATTGGAATGCCCGTGAACTAACCATCAATTTTTCTTTCCTCGAAGATGGAAATTATCAGATTGAAATATATCAGGATGGTATCAATGCCGATCGCTGTGGAAACGATTATAAAAAGATAATAAAAAAGACAGACCACACCTCTGTTACCCCAATAAAACTGATGCCCGGCGGAGGCTGGGTAGCACGGATCACGAGGATCTAGTTTTATGTTACAATGATTGAATGGTTGGCAGGTCCGGTGGAAACACCGGGCTTTTTTTTGTGACTGAAATAGTTTAGAACAAAGAAAAACTACAACGATCATTCCATCAATCAATTTCCCTCTCAGATCTGAACAATTGTTTTTTGAGCTTGTTATCCAGATGCATCTATGAAAATAGTTTTATCGATGTAATGAGTTTTGATGAGCGAAAAAATAAAATATCATATAATGAGAGAACCCAGAAAAGACAAGATCACACTAAAGAAGCTGGATAAGTCCACCCTCGAGAAGTGGTACTATCTGATGGTTTTGGGACGTCGTTTGGACGAGAAAGCACCGAACTATCTAAAACAAGCCTTGGGCTGGTCATACCATGCACCGTATGCCGGTCACGATGGTATACAGTTGGCCATCGGTCAGGTTTTTGATAAGGAAACTGACCATATGTTCCCCTACTATCGTGATATGCTCACCAATATTTCGGCAGGTGTAACTCCTGAGGAAATCATATTAAATGGTATTTCGAAAGCTGATGATATTGCCAGTGGTGGTCGTCATATGTCGAACCATTTTGCAAAACCGGAATGGAATATTCATAATGTTTCTTCTTGTACCGGTAATCATACCTTGCATGCAGTTGGTGTTGCCCGGGCAATCAAGCAATATAAAGGGAAAGGTGTAGCTATTAGTTCTCAGGGAGAATCTTCAACTTCTGAAGGTTATGTGTATGAAGCTGTAAATGGTGCTAGTCGTGAAAAACTTCCTGTTATCTTTGTTTTCCAGGATAATGGTTATGGTATATCCGTTCCAAAGAAGGAACAAACAGCCGCCGCCTATGCAGCAGATAACTTCACTGGTTTCCGAAACCTGAAGATATTCTACTGCAATGGTAAAGATCCTATCAATTCAATGGATGCGATGACTCAGGCAAAGAAATGGGCAACAGAGAATCAGATGCCGGTAATTGTTCATGCCAATTGTGTGCGTATTGGATCACATTCTAATTCTGATAAGCATGAGCTATATCGTGATGACGAAGAAATTGCTAAAGCAAAGACTTTCGATCCTGTCGCAAAATTCAGAGCACGTTTGTTGTTTAGCAATCAATTTACAGAAGAAGAATTATTAGCATTGGAAGATAAAGCCAGGAAAGAGGTAAGCAAGGCCCATAAAAAAGGGATGGCTGCTCCGAATCCTTCTCCTGATAGTATTTTTGATTTTGTGATTAAAGATGCATACCAATCTGAGAAATACCCTGAAGGACTACATAGTAATAGTGGTGAAAACAAGAAGTTTATTGAAGCCCTGAATGAAACTCTAAAAGCTGAATTCCGTCACAATCCGGATACTTATATCTGGGGACAGGATGTTGCCAATAAGGATAAGGGAGGTATTTTCAATGTAACAAAAGGTATGCAGCAGGAGTTTGGAGCTGATAGGGTATTCAATGCTCCGATTGCTGAAGATTATATTCTGGGTACTGCAAATGGTATGAGCCGTTACAGTAAAGATATTCGTATTGTGGTTGAAGGTGCTGAGTTTGCCGACTACTTTTGGCCGGCTATGGAACAGTATCTTGAAATCTCTCATGATTACTGGAGAAGTAATGGTGCATTTTCACCCAACGTAATTATTCGTCTTGCATCAGGTGGGTATATTGGAGGAGGATTGTATCACTCACAAAATATTGAAGGGAACCTTGCCGGTATTCCGGGTGTACGCATTGTATATCCATCCTTTGCTGATGATGCAGCAGGATTGATGCGTACGGCTATGCGTTCAGAAGGGCCGACTGTTTTTATGGAGCCTAAAGCATTATACAACGACCCTCTGGCTGTAACTCCTGTGCCGGATGATTTCGAAGTGCCTTTTGGAAAAGCCAGAGTTCGCCGTGAAGGTAGTGATTTGACCATCCTTACCTACGGTAATACAACACACCATTCACTCCAGGCAGCTGAAAAAGTTGCAGAACAAACCGGCAAACAGATAGAAGTGATTGATTTGCGTTCTTTGATTCCATTGGATGAAGAAAGTATTATCAAATCCATTAAGAAAACCAACCGTGTGCTGATCGTTCACGAAGATAAAGTCTTCGGTGGTTTTGGTGGTGAATTAGCTGGTATTATCAATGAAAAGGCATTCGAACATCTGGATGCTCCGGTTCGTCGAGTGGGTTCGACTTTCACACCTGTTGGATTTAACAGGATTTTGGAAAAAGCAATTTTGCCAAATGCCGAAAAGGTAATTGATGCAGCAAAATCTTTACTTGATTACTAATTAGTGACGTTTCTTAAAGTTAGTAATGAGCCTGCCCGGAATTTTTGGGTGGGCTTTTTTTCATAATATTATCCAAAACTTGTTGTTTATTGAATTTTCTGTACTGGTTACAGTTGAAATCGTATTTTTACGCGCTGATTTTAAGAATTCAAAATATACAGTATGAAAGTGAAAAATATATTGATTGTCGCTTTGGCAATTTTGGGGCTCAATACCGTTGATGCCCAGGTTAAGAAAGGTGATCCGTATTTCGGAGAAAGTTGTACCAGTATAATGGTGGGACGTAAAGCTTCTGTAGATGGTTCAGTAATGACGTCGCATACTTGTGATGGAAGATACCGTACATGGTTAACCATGGAGAAAGCTGCAGATCATGCTGATACCGTTATGCACGAAGTACATAAAGGAACCTTGCGTACTGAAACTCCCTGGGATACACGTGAACTAAACAAAGTTGGGGAGATTCCTCAGGTGGCACATACTTTTGCTTATCTGAATACTGCTTATCCATGTATGAATGAAAAGCAACTTGCAATTGGTGAAACTACTTTTGTAGGTCCTGATACTCTTGTTAACGAAAATGGAATGTTCCTGATCGAAGAGTTGGAGCGTATCGCTTTACAGCGTTGTGATAATGCCCGCGATGCCATTAAATTAATTGGTGATTTAATTAAAGAGCATGGTTACGGTGATTGGGGCGAATGTATTACCATTGCTGACACTCGCGAAGTATGGCAAATGGAGATTCTTGGAGAAGGTCCTGATCAAATTGGTGGTGTTTGGGCTGCTCAACGTATTCCTGATGATCATGTAGGTATTTCGGCCAACATTTCCCGCATTGGTGAAATCGATCGCGAGAATGAAGATTTCTTTATGGCTTCGGATAATATTGAGGAAGTTGCTAAGAAATATGATTTATGGGATGGTGAAGGAACCTTTAAATTCTGGAAAGCTTATGCTGCCAGAGATAAGAATTTTATGATTCGTGAATTCTTTGTTCTGAATTCACTGGCTCCGTCTCTGAACTTATCTATGGATATGGATGAAATGCCATTCTCGGTAAAACCTGAAGAAAAAGTTTCTGTAGAAGATGTTATGGCTTTCTATCGTGAAACTTATGAAGGTACAGAGTGGGATATGTGTCAGAATATCAAAACAGTCAAGAAAAAATATGATGATGATCGTAATGTGATAGGAACAGATACCATAATTAGCCCTGTTGCTCATCCATGGTTTGGTCGTGATGATCGTAATGCATATAATTTCCAGACAGAAAAGGCTGTGCAATACCAACGTACTGTTGCTGTTGCATGGTGTTCGTATTCTCACGTGATTCAGTTACGCGACTGGCTTCCTGATGAAATAGGTGGAGTTGCTTGGTTCTCTTTTGATAACCCGGCTGAAAGTCCACGTGTCCCAATTTATGCGGGTGTTTTAGACTTACCAGAAAATTATAACTTCTGTGGGCAGAAACGCTATCGTGAGGACGCTGCTATCTGGAATTACCGTAAGGCAAATAAACTGGCAACTGTTAGTTGGGGGAGGACAAAAGATTTGATGCTTGAAAATGTTCTTGACTTCCAGGAAAAAGCGATGATCGAAATGCCTGCTGTTGAAAAAAGAGCTGAAGCTATGATTAAAGATGGTAAAGTGAAAGAAGCGAAAGAATTTATTACGCGTTATACCAATGATTTTGCCGGTTCAACCACCAAACGTTGGAATGAGTTGGAAGCAAAATTCTGGAGAATGTTCGGACTGGGATTCTAAACTGTAATGATCGAATATTGAAAAGCCGTTTCAACTATGTGTTGGAACGGCTTTTTTGATGGAGTGGGTGAATGTTGTTGAACTGGGGTCGTTTAGTGGGTACGGACTCAACTTAAGATAAAAGTATATATTTGCAAAAATTAAAATCAGATGAAATGTCGGCCCAATTGTGGTGCTTGTTGCATCTACCCTTCAATTAGTTCTTCTATTCCTGGTATGCCAGATGGTAAACCTGCAGGGATACGCTGTATTAACCTGGCCGATGATTTTAGCTGTAAAATATTTGATCACCCTGATCGTCCGGATGTTTGTGCCGGTTTTAAACCCGATCCCTTGTTTTGTGGTGATAGTTCTGATGAAGCAGCCAAGGTATTAATGATGTTGCAAGGGGAGTAAAAAGAAAGAAATCGACTTCAGAAATTGTATCGATTGGAATTCCGTAAAGGAGTCTATTTTAGATGTTCTTATGAATGAAAATAAGTGAACCAAAATAGAAGTTATTACATAATGATTATGATTCGTCTGTTTTGACATTTCTTCTAATAAACCAAACAGGAAAGTTCATGCCAGGATAATTATTCATTTCATGGTATACTTCATAGCCATTTTTTTTATAAAAGGGAAGATTCTCAGGAGTAGATGTCTCAAGATAAATAGGTAGCTTTTGTTTGTCGGCAACACGATGAATTTCTTCTAGCATGTGGGAACCAAGACCTTTTCGTTGGAGTTGATTTTCAACCCCCAAGAACCATAGATATAGGTAATTATCGTCTGGGTGGTGTTTCTTGATGATTTCTTCTCGTTTCAATACCTTCATCACTCGCCTGATGCCAATTACTTTCAAACCAAGTTTTAGGTCAAGAAGCATATGTCTTAATCGATAATTTTGACTGTGAGGATACATCATTATGGCAGCAGCCTTGTTGTCGAATGTTTTCAGGATACCATTCTGGCAGAGACTCATGCGAAAGGCGTAGTCAATCAATTGTCTAACCCTTTTTTTTCTCCTCTTATAATCACCAATTACCCAGCAAACAGATCGATTGGTTAAAAAAGAATTCGTAAGAAGTTCTGTGACTTCTTTACGATCAGACTTACTGGCTATTTGAATATCGTTATTATGCATATTTAGGGATTGTTCGGGAGTTTAAAAGTATTAAAACAATCCTTCTGGTGCAAGTTGTATTTATGTTTTTATTTGTTACCTGCTTTATAAAATGTGTTTGTTATTTAAAGATTTTCTTGAAATCAATTTCATAATAATTATCATTCATAACCGGCATATGAATTAAAGGGCAATCCGGATGCCAGCGTTTTAGAAAGCATTCGAATACTTTTGAAGAGTCCTCAAGAATTTCCTGGCTATCATTTGGGTAATGATTGTAAATCAGGCCTGCAACTTTGATTCCTCTGATTTTACATATTTCAAGGCTCATAAGAGTGTGGTTGATACTGCCTAACTTAGAGGATGTTACCAGAATCAATGGGTGTCCTTCTCCCTGAATATAATCCAAAATATTGGTTTGATCATTCAGGGGCACGTGTAAACCTCCGGCTCCTTCAATCAGTAAATATTCATACTTTTTTGAAAGAATTGTTGTGCTGTTTCGGATTACAACAGGATCGATGATTTCATTTTCCAAAGCAGCCGAAAGATGTGGTGAGGCTGGATAAGGATAGGTAATGGGGCAGGTGGTACCGTCTTTATCTTCTTCGAATAATTCCACATTCATCAGCTTACGGTGGGTTAGAATATCTTCAGCAATACCTACACATCCTGTTTGAATCATTTTCTGGGTGATCACATTTTTACCCTGAATTTTCAGCCACTTGGCCATTAATCCGGTTGCTATGCTTTTTCCTGTGTCAGTGTCTATGCCGCTGATAAAGTATGTTTTGCTCATTGATGTAATTCGATTTATAAATTGTTGTGTGTTTTTTTAGCCACGAAGACACCAAGGCTCGAAGAGTTTTTTATCTTCACCCTTACCTTTGTGTCTTTGCGTCTTCTTGACTATCATTTTTATTCCTACGAAACCTCATAGCTTTTCACAAACCATGTAAATGGGGTGATAGGTTAAATTCACTTTATTACCAAAAGTAAATTGTTCTTCATATTGGCTGCAAAACTCAATGTACTTTCTGCGTGTCCACTTTTCCCGACTGATCCCGTTTACTCCGGTTTTCCGGATATGATTCAGAACATCAGGTGCGTTATCAAATTCCAAAACAATCTTTTCTTCTTGTGCCGTGATGATTTTCAAATTATCCGGAATAAAACTTTTCAATTCATCAATTGGAGGATAATTCAAGCCAATTCCGGATGCTGTTTTGATTTCAATCATGTTTTCCGGACCGAAGGTTGAAAAAGCAAGAATTCCACCTTGATTCAATCTTTCTGCTGATTTCCGGAAAAATCCCTCTAAGTCCTCGAACCACTGAATGGTGGAGGCAGAAACAATCAGGTCTTGTCCTTTTGGGAAGTCCAATCTTTCAGCATCTCCTGGCATAAAACTGATTTGTTTTTCAGGATAGGATTCACATAGCGGATCGATCCATTCCTTTGCCACAGGAACCAAATCGTTTATCAACCAGTTTTTTGATGAAGACTTTTCAAGTAACATGCGAGTCAGAAATCCGGTACCACAACCAATTTCCAGAATGTTATCGGTAGTTATTGCTGGAAGTTGATTGGCGAGAGTCCTGCATATTTCTTTCTGCACAGAAGCTTCTGTATGATAGGTAGGCAAGCAGGCGCCAAAGCGTTCTGTTATCAGTGTTTTATCCATGATTATAAATCAAATATTTTATTCCATGAATCCATATGAAAAAATGGATAATGTGGCATTTCCATGGTCTCAACTGTTGTAGTTTCATCCATCCAAAATGCGTTTAAATTGTCAGCCGGAAATATTAGGTCGTTGGTTCCAATATATGCTTTATCCCAATTGATCACCCGCTTTTCAATAGTCTTGTTTTTTTCGATAAACCAGGCAAGTTCTTCTTTTTGGTCTTCAAGTGAACGATCAGTTTTAATCCTGGAAATTGATTCTGCCGGAAGTTTTCGACACATTCGTTTAACGAATTTCTGTAATCCAATTTCTGAGAAATGGTCCAATGTTGCCTGGAAATTTACTTCAGGAATTCCATACAAATCATTGATCCCCGACGAAGATCCGTTTAAAGCAACGGCCTGACTGATTTTTAAGTCTGTCCAATTTTGCTGTTCTGCGGCCCATACTCCCATAGACCAGGCACAAAGGTAAATCTCATCATATGCTGCCAATTCATTGATATGTAATTCTCCTTCCAGATGATATTGTTGGAAGATGAACAGATCAAATATATCCGTTTTTGGAACTACATTTTGATCCATACCCCAACCGTTGAAAAACAGGATGGCTTTGTTTGAGCCGTTTATATGTTTGATTGTTTGCATTCCTTTATTATTTGTGATCATTTAAGACTATTGGCACCTTGTCGATATCATCCTTTGTAAGTGCGGCCGAAAGTGAGAAGCGGATTCGTGCAGTTCCTTTAGGTACAGCTGGATGACGGATTGGCATTGCTAATATTCCGTTTTCTTTCAGTTTTTCTGAGAGTTCAATTGCTGAAGCATTATCTCCTGTTATTAAAGGTACAATATGGCTTTCTCCAAATGTTTTGAATCCCATTTTATGCAATTGGTTTCTAAAATAATCCGAAAGTTCATTCAAATGAATTCGTTGCTCGCCAGAGACTAAAGATTGTTTCCACGTTTCAATCGAATGATTAACAGATAACGGTGGTAAAGCTGTTGTGAAAATCAATGTCCGGCATCGGTTGATTAGATATTCCTTGATTGTCGTGCTACACACTGTATATGCTCCCACCGAAGCCAGGGCTTTACCAAAGGTTCCTGTGATAATATCGATTTCATTCAGACAGTTTTGTTCTTCCGAGATACCTAAACCTTTTGCTCCATGCACACCAACAGCATGAGCTTCGTCGATATAAAGAATAATACCGTATTTCTTCTTTAACTCAACAAGCTTGTTTAGGTTTGTGACATCTCCATCCATACTATAGATGGATTCAACCACTACAAAAATATTCTCTGCAGTTTCGGAATGTTTTTGAATCAAACGTTCCAGCTGATCATAATCCATATGGTTAAATCGAACCCATTGGGCCTGACTCAAGCGGATGCCATCAATCAGACTGGCATGAACCAATTTATCAGCAAGGATTACATCATTTTTTGTGCAGATAGCAGGCAGAATACCCGTGTTAGCATGGTAGCCTGAATTGAAGACGAGGCAGCTTCTTTTGTAACTTTCGCTTATCAATTGCTCAAGTTCTTCGTAGGAAGTGGAATTACCTGTTAGTAAGCGTGAAGATGATGATGTCAGATCCTGAAAACAAAGATCTTTTTTGATTGATAGACCAGAACCATCCGATGCTAATCCCAGGTAGTCATTCCCTGATAGGTTCAACAATTTCTGACCGTCACGGAAAATATACTTACCCGAATTACTTCCAGGATATACTTTGCGGTTATTAGCAGTGGCCTTTAACTGATCAATCTCTTTCTGTAACCTTTTCTCCATTTTCATCATTACCCCCTAAATCCTCCGCCGTGGCGGGGAGTTGTACCTTGATTGAACCTCTTTTATATATATCTAACTGCTTCTATCAGTGCTTTTGTAAGCTTACTCAATTGTTCCTGTTTGATAATATATGGAGGCATGATATAAACCAGCTTATTAAATGGTCTTACCCATACTCCCATATCTACAAAGATCTTCTGCATCATAGCCATATCAACTGGTTCTTTGGTTTCGATAACACCAATTCCGCCCAAAATACGAACATCCTTTACCTGTGGCAGGTTTCGTGCCTCATCCAGCTCCATGATCATTTGATTCTCCATGGCTTTAATTTTCGATTGCCAATCCCATGACATCAGGTAGTTAATGTTTGCTAATGCTACTGCACAAGCTAGTGGATTACCCATAAATGTTGGGCCATGCATAAATGCTCCGGGTTCGTTCCTGGAAATTGTATTTGCTACTTTGTTTGTCGTCATGGTTGCAGCAAAGGACATGTACCCTCCTGTAATAGCTTTTCCCAGACACATAATATCAGGTGTAACTCCAGCATGTTCACAGGCAAATAACCTTCCTGTTCTACCAAAGCCTGTTGCGATTTCATCGAAAATCAGTAACACATCATATTTGTCACAAAGTTCACGAGCTTTTTGCAAGTATTCTGCTGAGTAGAACTTCATGCCTCCTGCTCCCTGAACAATCGGCTCCAGGATGAAGGCAGCAATTTCATGATGCATTTCTTTCAACAGGTCTTCCAGAGATTTTAAGTCTTTTGGATCCAAAGCTTCTCCGAATCTACTTTCAGGGGAAGGGACGAAATACTGGATAGGCAGACTTCCTTTGAAGATGTGATGCATTCCGGTAACAGGGTCACAAACCGACATGGCATTCCAGGTGTCTCCATGGTATCCTTGTCGAAGGCTGACAAATTGTTTCTTCTCTGTTTTACCCTGAGTATACCAGTATTGTAGAGCCATTTTCATAGCTACTTCAACGGCTACCGAACCCGAATCGCAGTAGAATACTTTCTGCAAAGCTTCGGGTGTTAGCTCAACCAGTTTTTCAGCCAGCATAACAGCAGGTCGATGTGTAACACCCCCGAACATCACATGCGACATATTTTTCAACTGGCATTCGATGGCTTTATTCAACACCGGATGATTATACCCGTGAATAGCTGCCCACCAGGAAGACATTCCGTCTATCAGTTTATTGCCATCATCCAATTCCAATTCCGCACCTTCGGCACGTTTAACCGGATATACCGGCAAAGGATCCTTAAATGATGTATACGGATGCCAGATGTGTTCTTTGTCGTATGCTAATAGTTCGTTGATGTCCATTTTTATTAAGTGTTTTTTTTTGCCGGCCTGCGCTACCCCCTTAGTCCTCCAAAAGGGGGAAAGCCCTCACGCTGGCAGGCGTTTTACTAATTCAAATCAAATCCTGCTTTCTCAAAATCAACGCGATCTTCGTCTACGTTTGAACCGATTGTTGTTAGGTAATCGCCAACCAGGGCTGCGTTAATTCCTGCTTTTAATGCCTTTTCCTGAATATGCTTGATTTTCATTCGTCCACCTGCAAAACGTAATTTTGCTTTTGGATTGATAAAACGGAATATAGCTATGGTTGTCAGAATCTCTTCATCAGTAAGGTCTTCCACCGTTTCCAATGGTGTACCTTCAACCTGCATCAACACATTAATTGGGATTGAAAGAATGCCTAGTTTATTCAGTTCAAAAGCGAGTTCAAGACGTTGTTCCATATTTTCACCCATGCCTATAATTCCACCAGAGCATACTTTTAAACCTAAAGCCTGAGCAGCCTGGATGGTTTCGATCTTTTGATCATAAGTATGTGTGGTTACAAGTTTTGGGAAAAAGCTTCTGGCTGTTTCCAGATTACAATGGTAGTGATCAACACCAGCTTTTTTCAATTCCATTAACTCTCCGGGATTCATCAGTCCCATTGAAGCACACATACTGATGTTGGTGGTCTCATTTATCTTTTTATATGTGCCACAAAGCTTTTGCAAGTTGGCAAAGGATAATTTTTTCCCTGAAGTAACCAATGAATACCTGTGGACACCCTGATCAGCATTTTTTCTTGCCGTTTCCAGAACTTCCTTTTCATCAATCAACTCATAAGTCTCAACATTGGTCTTATTAAAAGCTGACTGAGAACACCATTTGCAATCGGCATTACACTTTCCCGAACGAGCGTTGGTAATGGAACACATATCCATTTTATTACCGCACAGCTTCTCACGGATTTCATCAGCAGCAGCATAAAGCGCTTCTTTGTCTTCGATTTTGCTGAGAGCAATTGCCTCTTCAACGGTAATGGAACCGCCAACAAGTATTTTGTTTTTAATTTCTTGTATCATAAAAATGTTGTTTTGTGAGACTTTGATTATCCGGAAATATATGCATACCAATAGCTTTTGGATACATTCTGGTAAATGCATCCGGTAAATTGATTGAAAGCAATAGGTATAATGAAACTATTCCGGGAAGAATCAGAAGTTCTCCGGTTGTTATAGTGGTAATTATATTATCTAAATGGAACAGGCCGGGGCCCGAATAACTGATATCAGTTTGAATGGTAAGAACCAACATTATAAGCATTATTAATGCCGGAATCAAATCCGTGCAAATACCTTCGCTTGGTTCGGATTTTTCAGTGTTGTTTTGATCTGAATGATCTGAAGGAAGGGACAAACCATTAATTCCAGAGGTTTTTAAAAGAGCTTGCTCCTGGATATGCATATCCACATGACCAATGTTCACGACTCTGCTCAGGCTCCTGAATATCGCCCAGCCGGCTCGTGACCAACGGTTAAACCGGATTTGCTCCTTCTGTATGTGAGTTTGTCCTCTCATGATTATTGCGGGCAAAGGTAATATTTATTTTTAGTTGATTAATATTATGTAAAAGGAGTTTGGTAAATAGGTGTAGGTGTATAAAGGTGAATAAAAATGCGGCTATTTGTTTTTGTTCTGTATTATGGGATAACGGTCAATTTTTTTTGTTTTTATTCATGATTATGTAAAGTCATTGAATAAATATTTATCTTTGCCGCCTGAAGTAAAAGTCATGAAACTACTTAATCAAAATATTATTCGCCGCAGACGCCGCACTTTATTTAAAGAATAGGGGAATGGTTTTGCGTTACGTGAAAAAATACAAGCTTTCCCTGGTCGGAAAGCTTTTTTTATGTGTATTAAGAAATAATATGATGAATATAGTTACGAAAGTATACAGAGTGCGCCGCCGCAGAAACTATCTCAAAAGGGAATGGTAAAGCTTGCTCTATGCAATGTCAAATAAAAGAAAGCTTACCGTTCATGCGGTAAGCTTTTTTGTTATCAGGGAATTATAAAAAACTAAATCATAAGAAAATGGAAACAATGAATCAAGAAATCAGACGGCTTCGATGTGAAAGGCGGAGGCAAAGTGTCCGGCCCAAAACAAAGTGTAATGAAGTGATTAGTAATAAATGGCTGTGTTTGACAGCTGTATCCCAGTTCTGGGAGACTTAGTGTTAATGATTAACTGAACAGAAAATGATAGATGTAATTGCAGATCAAAAAGTAGATATTCAGGTCGTTGAAGCGACTGTAGAGCATGCAATATATGCTGATTATATTTGTGAATTAATTGAAACAGCCTCAAAAATCAGAGGTACAGGTATTGCCAAAAGAGATCCCCAATATATTTCCAGTAAAATTATTGAAGGCAAGGCGGTCATAGCTTTGGATAATTTCAAACCTATTGGTTTTTGCTATATTGAGACCTGGGAACATGGTAAATACGTTGCTAATTCAGGATTAATTGTGGATTCTGATTATCGTCATCTGGGACTGGCAAAGTCCATTAAATCAAAAGCTTTTGATTTGTCTTGTGAGAAATTTCCGAATGCTAAGATCTTTGGACTAACAACCAGTCTGGCGGTAATGAAAATCAATTCCGACTTGGGATACCGTCCTGTAACTTTTTCCGAACTCACTAAAGATGATACATTCTGGAAGGGCTGTAGTAGTTGTGTGAATTATGATATTCTGCAGCGAACCGGAAAGAAAATGTGTTTGTGTACCGGCATGTTGTACAATCCTGAGAAGTAATTCAAAAAATATAATAGTTATGGACGCGAAAAAGAAAGTCGTTTTAGCATATAGCGGTGGATTGGATACAACCTACTGCGCCTTATACCTTTCCAAAGAAATGAATATGGAAGTTTATACCGCTCTGGGAAATACAGGCGGTTTTAGCCCGGAAGAGTTGAAGGAAATTGAGAATAAAGCAAAACAATTAGGGGTGAAGCAGCATATCGCCCTTGATGTAACTTATGAATACTACGAAAAGTGTATCAAGTATATGATAATGGGTAATGTATTGAAGAATAATACCTATCCCTTGTCAGTTAGTTCTGAACGTGCTTTTCAGGCAATGGCAATCGCTCAGTATGCCAATGATATTGGAGCTGACTATATCGCTCATGGTAGCACAGGTGCCGGAAATGACCAGATACGATTTGATTTGATTTTTAAGATCATGGCTCCGAATGCTGAGATCATAACCCCAACTCGAGATCTTGAGTTGAGTCGTGAAGAAGAGATTGCTTATCTGAAAGAAAATGGTGTAACAGCTGATTTTGAAAAAATGCAATACTCCGTTAACGCAGGAATCTGGGGGACAAGCATTGGAGGTAAGGAAACATTAACATCTGATCAGGCTTTACCTGAAGCTGCTTATCCTTCTCAGGTAAAAGAAACCAAACCCACGATTATGAAGATAGGTTTTGATAAAGGGCAGATTGTAAGTGTTAATGGGGAAAACTTTGACCATTCACTTGGAGCTATTCAAAAGATTGAAAGCATCGGTAGTAAGTACGGAATTGGTCGTGATATGCACGTAGGGGATACTATTATAGGAACTAAAGGTCGTGTGGCCTTTGAGGCTGCAGCTCCGTTGATGATCATTAAAGCGCATCAAATTCTTGAAAAGCATACTTTGACTAAGTGGCAGATGTATTGGAAGGAACAACTCTCCAACTGGTATGGAATGCTGTTGCACGAGGCCCAGTATCTTGAGCCGGTTATGCGAAATATTGAAGCCTTTTTAACAGATTCGCAAAAGAATGTTTCCGGAGTAGTTAGTCTTAAGCTTTATCCGAAATATTTTGATGTGATAGGAATTTCGTCACCTCATGATCTGATGAGTGATGTCTTCGGGAAATACGGAGAAAGTAATGAGGGATGGACGGCAGAAGATGTAAAAGGTTTTACCCAGATTCTGGCCAATCCACTTAATATTTATTACACAGTAAATAAGGAATCAGTATGATAAAGGTAGGAATTATAGGAGGTGCAGGATATACTGCTGGTGAGTTAATCCGAATTCTACTCTGGCATCCCGAAGCAGAACTGATGTTTGTACACAGTAACAGTCATCATGGAAATCCAATTACTTCAGTGCATAAGGATTTGATTGGGGAAACGAATTTGATATTTTCTGAACCTGAGTTTCATGCGATTGATGTGTTGTTTCTGTGTTCCGGGCATGGGAAGTCCAAGCAATATCTGGAACAGCAGCATTTGCCATTAACCTTGAAAATCATCGATTTGAGTCAGGATTATCGAATTAAATCCCGAGGGCATGGATTTGTTTATGGTTTGCCTGAGCTCAATCGAAAAAAGATACAAAGTGCCGGAAGTGTTGCCAATCCAGGATGTTTTGCGACAGCCATTGAGTTAGCCTTATTGCCCCTGGCAAAAGAGGAGATGTTAAAGGATGAAGTTCATGTGAATGCTGTAACGGGCTCAACAGGAGCTGGTCAGGCTCCAACTTCGACTTCGCATTTTAGTTGGAAAAATAATAATGTGGCAGTTTATAAACCCTTCACGCATCAACATTTGGCTGAGATACAGCAAAGTTTAAATCAGTTACAGGGAGGTTTTCATAAAGGAATCAACTTTATCCCAATAAGAGGGAATTTTAGCAGAGGAATTATGGCGATGATGTATACAGAATGTGCATGGAGTGAGGAGGAAGCGATTGAAGCTTTTGGTAATTATTACAAATTTCATCCATTTGTACATGTGGTCGCTGAAATGCCCGATGTAAAACAGGTGGTAAATACAAACAAGTGCCTGCTTTACCTGGAGAAATTTGGAAATAAACTGATGATCATCTCTGTAATCGATAATTTGTTGAAAGGGGCTTCAGGACAGGCAGTACAGAATATGAACCTGTTGTTTGGGTTACCCGAAAAAACAGGCCTGGAATTGAAAGCTGTAGGATTTTAATATTACGAAGTATGAATTTATTTGAAGTATATAATCAATACGAAATAGACCTGACAATTGGTTCGGGAAGCAAACTGTCGGATAGTAAGGGGAATGAATACATTGATTTTTACGGTGGTCATGGAGTGGTATCTATCGGTCATTGTCATCCTCATTATGTTGAATCTATCGAAAGTCAGCTAAAGCGACTGGGATTTTATTCCAATGCAGTTCAGAATGGTTTGCAAAAGAAATTGGCGAACAAACTTTGTGAGCTTTCCGGGTATAACGATTACAATTTGTTTCTATGTAATTCTGGAGCTGAGGCCAATGAGAATGCCTTGAAAATTGCCGGATTCCATACTGGTAAAAAGAAAGTGATAGCCATGAAAGGTGCTTTTCACGGTAGAACCGGTGGAGCTTTAGCTGTAACAGATAATGCTGCTCTGGCTTCAAGTTTTAATGCTGATCATGAAGTTGTCTTTATTGATTTGAATAATATAATGGCATTGAAGAATCATCTGCAAAAGGGCAATGTTGCTGTTGTGATTATTGAGGGAATACAGGGAGTAAATGGTGTTTATGAGCCTACTTCCGAATTCCTGAATAAAGCAAGAGAGCTTTGTGATGAATTTGATGCTTTAATGATATTGGATGAGGTTCAATCTGGTTATGGTAGGAGTGGATTGTTTTTTGCGCATCAGTATTCTGGTCTAAAAGCAGATATTATTACAATAGCTAAAGGAATGGGGAATGGTTTTCCGGTTGCTGGTGTATTAATCCATCCGAATATCAAAGCAAAGAAGGGAATGCTGGGGACCACTTTTGGAGGAAATCACCTGGCTTGTGCAGCAGCTTTAGCCGTTTTGGAAGTGATTGAGAAAGAGAGTCTGATCGGTAATGCCAGAAAAGTTGGGGATGACCTTATGCTCAAATTGAGTAAACTGGAAGGGGTGAAAAGTGTTCGTGGAAAGGGATTAATGATCGGTATTGATTTGCATAATATGGCTGAAATACGAAAGGTTCTGTTGAAAAATTACGGATTTTTCACCGGTTCATCCGGAGCTAACACCCTTCGTTTGTTGCCTCCTTTAAATATTTCACAAGCATTAGCTGATGAATTTGTTGAGGCTTTAACCACAGTAATTGGAGGTTCTCAATCATGATGAAATTGACAGTTGTAAAAATAGGAGGTAAGGTGATTGATGATCCGGAAAAGCTTAACACTTTTCTGGATGCCTTTGCAGAAATCGCCACTCCAAAAGTATTGGTCCACGGAGGCGGGACTTTGGCTACAAAACTGGCTGAAAAAATGAATATCCAAACTCAGATGATCGAAGGGCGAAGGGTTACCGATGCTGATAACCTGGATGTGGTAACGATGGTATATGCCGGATTGGTTAATAAAAGAATTGTTGTCGGATTACAGTCCAAAGGAATGGATTCAATTGGAATTTGCGGTGCAGACCTCAATCTGATTGAAGCAGTGGAAAGGAATCATCCGACCATCGACTATGGTTTTGTGGGCGACATTAAGAAGGTAAATACACAGACATTGAATGAGTTGTTGGAAAATGATAAAGTAGTGGTTGTTTCTCCAATCACTCATGACGGTAACGGACAGTTGTTGAATACCAATGCCGATACCGTGGCTACTGAACTGGCCGTTGCATTATGTTCCAACTTTCAGGTTAAGATGATTTACAGCTTTGAAAAAAACGGAGTGTTGTTGGATCCTGATCAGGAAACAAGTCTTATTCAGAAGTTGAATCTGGATGATCTGGAAAGATATAAGAATTGTGGTGTGATCAAAAATGGAATGTTGCCCAAGACTCAGAATGCATTTTACGCTTTTGAAAAGGGTGTGAAAGAAGTCGTGATAGGGGACTTGGTGGCTATGCAAAGTCAAGGTGTTTCAGGGACTTCAATTGTGGGTGAAATGAAGAAGAAGGAGGTAGAGTATGCATTTGGATAAATATTATGAATTGGCTGTTGATACACTTGAAAAGTTGATAGTCATTCCGTCTTTTAGTAGAGAGGAAGTTAAGGTTGCTGATTTGATCGAAGGAGTTTTAAAAGATCAGGGATGTATTACTAATCGAAAACAAAATAATGTTTGGGCATTCAATAAGGATTATCAGCATGGAAAACCAACGCTTCTGTTGAATTCTCATTTGGATACTGTGAAGCCGTCAGATCACTGGACTAAAGATCCATTTATGCCAGAAGTAAATGATGGAAAGTTGTTTGGCTTGGGAAGTAATGATGCCGGAGGTTGTTTGGTTTCTCTTCTTGCAGTTTTCCTGGCATTAGAACAAGAGCAGCAAAGTTATAATATCATATTTGTAGCTTCAGCAGAAGAGGAGATTTCAGGCTTTAACGGCTTCGAATTGGTTCAGATAGAATTAGGTCCAATAGATGTTGGTATAGTAGGTGAACCTACACTAATGCAAATGGCTGTGGCCGAAAAAGGATTGATGGTACTGGATTGTGAGGCTATTGGAAAAGCGGGGCATGCAGCCCGTGATGAAGGTGTAAATGCCATAACTATTGCGATACAGGATATTCAACGGTTGGAATCATATGAGTTTGACAAGAAGTCAGATTTGTTGGGCGATGTGAAAATGAGTGTTACACAAATTAATGCGGGTAGTCAGCATAATGTGGTGCCAGCGAGTTGTAAATTTGTAGTAGATGTGCGAACCAATGAGCATTATTCCAATGAGGAGGTTTTTGAAATGATTACTTCAAAAGTTGAAAGCAAGTTGAAAGCCCGTTCATTCCGAATGAATTCTTCAGGGATTCCGCTTGATCACCCTTTAGTCGTTGCTGGTTTGAATTTGGGTATGAATCCTTACGGATCCCCAACCACTTCTGATCAGGGGATTATGAAAGGATTTCCAACCCTTAAATTGGGACCTGGAGATTCCACCCGATCGCATACAGCAGATGAATTTATTTTTCTCGATGAAATTAAATCAGGAATTGAGAAATACTGGAAATTATTGGATGGATTAAAATTGTAAAGCTTTGTTATTATGAAACTATGGGATAAGGGTGTGAGCCCGCATAAAAAAATAGAACAGTTTACGGTAGGAAAAGACCGTGAACTGGATCTTCAACTTGCCGCTTTCGATGTGCTGGGTAGTCTGGCTCATATCCAAATGCTGGAGTCTATTGGCTTGTTGGAGAAGGAAGAATTACAAATTCTTCAAAAGGAATTGCATAAAATCTATATCATAATTGAGAAAGATGAATTTGTGATTGAAGATGGTGTTGAGGATGTGCATTCACAAGTAGAATATATGCTGACCAAAGAGCTGGGAGATGTTGGCAAAAAGATCCACAGTGGTCGATCAAGAAACGATCAGGTATTGCTGGATCTGAAACTATTTTCAAGAAGTAAAATTGAACACATCGTAAAACAGACCCTATTCCTGTTCGATTTACTGATCGAGAAAAGTGAAACCTATAAAGATGGGCTTTTACCAGGCTATACGCATCTTCAGGTTGCAATGCCTTCGTCTTTCGGCCTTTGGTTTGGTGCATACGCCGAGAGTCTGAAGGATGATCTTCAGATTTTGCAGGCAGCCTACAAAGTTGTGAATCAAAATCCCTTGGGATCAGGTGCAGGTTATGGATCATCATTTCCTTTGAATCGACAAATGACAACTGACTTATTAGGGTTTGATAATATGAACTATAATGTGGTTTATGCTCAAATGGGGCGTGGGAAGATGGAGTTCACTGTCTTGTCGGCTCTGGCAAATATGGCTTCAACACTTGGGAAGATGGCGATGGACGCATGTTTGTATAATAGTCAAAACTTTGGGTTTATTAGTTTTCCCGATGAACTCACAACCGGTAGCAGCATTATGCCGCATAAAAAGAATCCGGATGTTTTTGAATTGATCAGAGCTCAGGCAAATATGTTACAGATGTTACCAGCACAATTAATGGCTGTTTCATCGAACCTGCCTTCGGGCTATCATAGGGATTATCAATTAACAAAAGAGGTGTTTATGCCTGCTTTTGATAAAATGATTTCATGTTTGGAGATGTGCGGGCTTATGTTGAAAGATATAAAGATCAACAAGGAGATTCTGAAGGATGAAAAGTATAAATACCTTTTCACAGTTGAAGAAGTAAACCAGTTGGTGTTGGATGGTGTGCCTTTCAGGGATGCATATAAAAAAGTTGGCTTAAGTGTGGAAGAGGGTTCCTTCTCTTTTGAAGGACAAGTTAATCACTCACATGAAGGAAGTATCGGAAATCTATGTAATGAAAAGATTCAAATGGAAATGAAGAAGGTTGTTGATGGTTTTGATTTTGAAAAATTTAAAAGAGCTTTTACTAATTTGTTAAAGATCTCCTAACCCAATTTCAGGCCACAAATTCATAGATCTGAATTTGTGGCCTGCATTGTTCAGTTTAGTCTTTGAAATAATATCTTTTCAGCCAGTGTTTATAAACAGGATCAAGAATAGTTGGTTTGCCATCGAAGAAATCAAGAACTTCTTTATTGATCAATGCTTTCTTAATTCGGATTACATTGGCTGAGGTGCCCAGGCGGTATCTTTCAATTGTGTCTTTTGAACTTAATTTTTCAACATCATGTGAAATAGCCTTGAGTAGGTTAACCTGGGTGTTGCTTAACAGATCTGTGGATGATTGAAACAGAAGGCTTAGTTGCAGTGTTAAAGTCTCAAAAGCTTGTGTGATGATGTCTTCATCACATATATCCTGTGTTCGAAGCCAGGATTGTTGAGCAAGCTGCTGGACGTAATATGGGTGACATTCTACTAGTTTTGTAATTAATTCAGCATTCTTTTTATCAATCCGCTTCCCGGTATCTTTAAATCGTTTTTTGATAAACGGAATCCATTTTGCAACAGGGATTTTCTGTAAAAACATCACAGAACCAAACTTATAGAATGGCATAGACGGAGAAGTGAAAACATCCATTAGCATATGGCGTTTACTTCCGTACAAACAATAAGCTATGTTCTGATGCTTCTGCCAGTGCGATCGTAATTTCTTTTGAAAAGCGATTGGATCCGGAAAGCCTGAAATGTTTTGGAATTCATCAATGCAAAGAATGAACTTTACTCCTTTTTCTTTAGCGATGTTTTCAGCTAAATCCAGAATAGCATCCGGATGTTTTTTGACCTCCTGCCATTCAAATCCAATTTTGAATTCACTGTTTGAATCCGGACTAAAAGAGATTTTAGGGATTAAACCTCCCAACAAACCTTTAACAGATTCCAGTAAGCCATTCATTTTTGGATAGGCTATTCTTAATACCTCTTGCGCCAGCTGCTGATAGAATTCTGCTTCTGAGCGAGTATTATATAAATCGATAAGGCAAACCCGAATGGATTTATCTCGTTTGTTTGCTAGTTCAGCTGCTTTTGTGACCAGAGAGGTTTTGCCCCAACGTCGAGGTGAAATCAAAATGGTGTTGATGAGTGAGTCGAAATTTTGAAGTAATTGGTCAAGCTCATCCTGACGATCTGTGAAATCACCTTTTGTTGCTAGTTTTCCAAATACGAATGGGGCTCCCATAAATTCTTGTTTCTTACAAATTTAAATATTTATTCGGTTAGTTACAAATTCAGAACTAATAAAAATGTAACTAATAAGAAAGTAACTAATAAAAAGATAACTAACAAAAGTGTAACTAACAAAAATGTAATATATATGGTTTGACTGAAAAACTTGAAAGCATAAAACTCACGAATTTTCCTATTCGGAGATTCATGGCATTTTTTTTTACTATTTTCGCACTAAACAAAAACCACCAATGCAACCAGGAGAGATCAGTAATTTCATGAATGATCTATACAGGGCATCTATACTGTTTTCAGCAATATTGATGCTGATTTTTGTTATTCTGACTTTCCAGAAGAAATTCCGTCGTATCCCTGCAATTTATTGGGGTATCCAGTCATTTATAATGGTTGGCCACTTTATGTTCTTTGCGTTATGGGAGTACAAGGTAATTGAAGATTTATCAATTTTTTTGGTCATTGTTGGTAGCCTGAGACCTTTGGTAATTCCTTTTCTATATCTGGCTTTTCTTTCTCATATCACAAAGGATTACGCCTGGGATAGCTCCAAACTCAGGTATTTCTATCATTTGCTACCATTATATATCCTGTTTTTGCCTACAGTAATTATAAGTTCTTTTTTCATTCCCGATTTTTGGCAGGAATCAATAATTCCCCGCATATTCTTTTTGATCGTTCAGTTATATGTTGGAGTTACAATCGTTCTTATATCTGTTAATAATATCATTGAAATTAAAAAGGCTCCCGAAGCAGGAACGATTCCTGGGTATAAAGGGCTGCTTAAGAATAGTCCTTTGGTTGGATACTTGAGATATATGAGTTTCTTCCTGTGTATCCATGGAACCTTGATAACGATACAGTTGATCAGTCATATTATCTATGGGCCGATGATCTGGAATCTGGCAGACCAGTTGGAGCAGTATTTCTGGGTGTTGATCGGGTTGATTTTTGTTTATAAATTTATATCATACCCCGTAAGTTTATTCCAGTACGAACTGGAAAAGCATGCCATTCCAAAAGAAAAATACCAGGGAGAAATGATGGATGTTGGCCAGGCCCGTTCAATGATAAAAAAGATCAACTCATTTATGACGGATGAAAAGCCGTTTTTGGATGCGGATTACTCCATTGCACAGTTGTCGAAAGAGGTGAACATTCCATCTCGGGAATTGAGTAAAGTAATGAATCAATATCTGAATCAGAATTTCAGTGACTACATAAATAATTTCAGAGTGGAGGAATTTAAGCGCTTGGTTCAGGATCCGGAAAGTCGCAAATATTCCATTTTTACCTTGGCTTTGGAAGCTGGATTCCGGTCGAAATCCACTTTTAATACTGCCTTTAAAAAATTCACAGGGGAAACTCCTTCCGAATATTGTAAAAATAAAGGGTGCAAATAACCAATTAGTTACGGGTTTTAATACGTGTATCCGAACCTTTGTTCGATTTCGATTTGGTTCTGATACTTGTATTCGGTCGCAAGGGTCGTTTACCTGAGATACATTTGGCCTCGAAATGATGTTGGTCGAATTAAATCGATGGATAAATGAAGACAAATAATCCTGAATCACAAAAAAAGAAACCCGGTTTAAGCAGAAGAAATTTTCTTAAACTGGCACCGGCAGGTGCTGCGGCAGGAGCAGTAGGTTTGGCGGTAGCACCCGGGAAAACCCTGGGTTTATCTAACAAAGATAAAGATGTAAAACCTGCAAATCTAAAAGAACACGATGATTTTCCAGCTGAAATCCGTAGTGACTATAAACCAATTAATAGTTGGGATTCTGTTCACGCTCGTGGATTCTTTGGTCCTTTATTAGCCGCTGCAGGTGTTCCAATGGATAAAAAAGCCATGCATGATGGTGGGGAATTTATCAGAAAATATAACTACGAGTTTGAAGAAGGGCATAAAGGGCATGACCAATTGGCAAAAGCTTTAGAAGCTGGCTCATGGCTATTAAGTAATGAGGGTGTTGGTCCTTCGCCAGCCGGGATTTCTGATTTTGGCCTTTTCAGTTGGGAACAACCTACAGATAAAAGACCTCATGACCTGATGGGGAACAACTTTGTAGCCAAGAGTAAATATAAATTTGCATCCAAAGAAGATGCATCCAATGCAATTAAACGTGCAGCCAAGCTTTATGGAGCCAGTTTGGTAGGCATTACTCAGCGCGATGAAAGATGGGATTTTAAAGAATTCTTCAATCCGGTTCCTCCTATGGGAAGGCACATGTGGCCACAACCTCCAAAAATGGAGGATATACCTAAGATTCAGGAAATGATGAAGGAATGGGGGCCAGATAAGATGTTCCATGGCTGGGAACGATTCCCATTTAAGCCAAAGACAGTAATTGTTTTGGCATTTGAAATGGACTATGAGGCCTTTACAACAGCTCCAACTGCGGTTGCCGGAGCGGGTGCTGGTGAGTGTTATTCACGAATGGCAAAAACTGCAGCCCAAATGGCGGCCTTTATTAAACAGTTAGGATATAATTCTGTTCCTGCAGGTAATGACTTGAGTTTGAGTGTTCCTTATGCGATTGCTGCAGGTCTTGGTGAAGGATCTCGAATGGGGTGTTTGGTAACATTCAAATATGGCCCTCGTGTTCGTATTGCTAAAGTTTACACTGATTTTGATTTTGTTGAGTACGACAAACCAAAAACATTTGGCGTAATGGATTTCTGCAAAAACTGTATGCGCTGTGCTGATGCTTGTCCTTCCAAAGCGATTACAAAGGATAAAGAGCCTTCTTTTGAACCTACTCATGAAGATAAGGATGATGCTTACTTCAATAATAGAGGACTTAAGAAATATCATGTAAATGCCCGAAAGTGTCTGGAACAATGGGGTAAAGGTGGTACCGACTGTGGTAACTGTATTTCTTCATGTCCTTACAATAAACCTGATTTCTGGCACCACCAGATGATTAACAAGGTTGGTGCAATTATGCCAGGTGCAGCGCATGATATTATGCGTGAAATGGATATCGTATTTGGTTACGGTAATGTGGATGATCCGGAAGCAGTCGACCGCTTCTTCAGTCCCAAAGGAAAAAATTATGATGGAATGTAAAAAAATTTAGATATGGATCTAGTATGGTATTTATTAGGCGTAGCCACTGCGTTACTCGGTGTTTGGGTACACAGTCTGATTAAGAATAATCGTGGTGGATGGAAAGTTTTGTTACCGGTAATTACCGGTGGATTATTGCTTCTGTTTTCAGTGGCTTGGGCTGTAAGCTCGGTATATGAAGGGGAGCCACGCTCAGCTTCGATGGGATTAACACTTTTTGGCATACCAGCTTTGTTACTCATCGTGTTGGGGTGGCGAATGATACCGAAAACAAGCTAAATATGAACGTAGTGTCCCGGGGATTCTCTCCCCCTGGGACCTTGTTTTTTAAGTAAGGTTAGTAAAAGATAGGAAAAAATATGTGTAAAGGGAATTGCAAGGCACAAAGCTGTGATTCAATAAAGAAGAACAACGCCAAGACGCAAAACAGCATATTTTGGTGGGTGGTAGCGGTATTGTCGCTTTCAGCCGCCTGGATTTATGGCTATATGTCAAATAAAGCCAACGATAAAGAAATGTTGAGTCATGCTTTTAAGGATGCTCAGATTGAAGTAATCTCTAAAAGTGACCGATTATATAAGTTAACTCAGAAGGATAAAGAATATGTTCTGGGATTGGGAAGTGCATGGGGCTACGGTGGTAATATGGAAGTAGCTTCCGTTGCTGATTCTACCGGGAAGATCGAAAAAATTGTTTTGATTGAGGAAAGTGAAACTTATGCCTATGTGCAACGCATGATCGATCGAAACTATTTTATGCAATACCAGGGAAAGAATATTGATGAAGCCTTTTCAATAGGACATGACCTTGATGCGGTTTCTGGAGCAACTGTTTCAAGTCTTGCTATCAGCCGTGCTGTACAGGATGGAGGACATACTCTGGCTGAAAACTATTTCGATTTACAACCCGAAAAGGTAAACGGTAAATTCAAAGTGCCACAATCAGTTCTAGGCTTAGTGGTTTTCTTTTTACTTTCATTATTCCTTTTTGGAAGAAAGAAATGGATGAATATAGCTCTTCTTGTAGGGGCAATAATTGGAATTGGAATTATGTGGAACAATTCGTTCTCTGTTTCTTCTTTGTCAAAGTTGTTTACCGGAGGATTCCCCAAACCAATGGAAGATTTAACATTCTACGTGATTTTGGTTTTCCTGATTGGTGGGATTATTCTGTTGAAGAAAAATATTTATTGTTACCGCATTTGCCCGTTTTATGGCGTACAATTTCTTTTAAGCAAACTAAGTGGCATGCGATTGGAAATGTCGCCTGTTATCCTAAAGTATAGCAGGTTTGTAAAACGATTCCTTTTGTGGTTTGCTTTATTTGTTATGTTTCTGAGTCAAAGCCCGACAATTGCCAACTTTGAGCCATTTGGTTTGATTTTTTCACTGGAAGGTCATGGAGTGCAATGGTATATTTTACCGGCAGTAATTGTTGGAGCCTTATTCTCTCACGGATTTTTCTGTAAACATTTTTGTCCGGCCGGAGAATCCTTGAATATCCTTACAGATCTTCGAAAGGGGAAATTGTTTAAATCTCAGAAATCAAAGATTAAAATTACATTTAAGGAGCTTAAGATCAAGAAAAAGAATTTATTACCAACATTATTATATCTCTTAGCTCTGTTTGTGATTGTTGCATTTATGGTAAGTAGTTTAATGGGGAGTTAGTTAAGGGGTGAGTATTGGAGCCATGCATCTGCATGGCTCCATTTATTTACTGTTTCTTAAAGGTTGTGTTAATACTTATTTCCCCATATAATCTGTTGGTATGGGGATTTTACATAGCTTATTTGTGACATTGTATTTTGTATAGAGTAATCCATGAATCAGGAATGAAAAATAAATTAGTGAATTCGTGGCTTTTTTTTTCGAATGATTATCCATTCTTCAACTAAGTGGATTTCCGTAGCTAATTATTTTTCAAAACTCTTAAATTTGCGGCAAAGCACAATTACTATGGCTAAGAAGAATAAGAAAAACCGCGATGGGATTGTTTATTCAACCAATTCCGATTATGAATATGAATACGATGGAGTGGAAGATGATGAGACTTTAGCTCCACAGCAACAAAATCTCAAGGTTTGGCTCGATCGAATGAAAGGAAACAAAGTTGGAACCGTTGTTAAAGGATTTGTAGGTTCTGATGATGATCTAAAAGCTTTAGGAAAAGAATTAAAGTCTAAATGTGGCGTAGGTGGTTCTGCTAAAGATGGTGAAATTCTTATTCAGGGTGATCATCGTGATAAAGTATTGGATTTGCTTACAAAAGCGGGCTATAAGGCAAAAAAGGCCGGTGGGTAGATGGGGTCGAAGAAGGTTCTCTTTTATTGAGGATTATCTGTTTTGGGACCTGTTCCACTCCAAAATTGTTGAGAGATAAAAAAAACTAAATAATGAATCTAGTATCTTTTGTCTAAAATCTAAATATCTAATAATTAAAGAATAATGAAGAATATATTTCTAACAGCTTTAATAGTGTTATCAGTTTGTTTGGGATTTGCCCAGAACAAAGGTAGTATTAGCGCTGAATTGATCGAAAAGATTGAAAGTGAAGTAAAACAGGATGATGTTTTCAAGGCTCGCATGAATGCTCTTTCAAATGAAGGAATGAAGAGTCTTTCTAAAAGTGTAGCTAATAAGCCTTATGTGGATACTTACTTTTCAGATCGTGTAAAAACAAAAGGTGTTACCGATCAGAAATCTTCTGGAAGATGTTGGCTATTTACAGGTTTGAACGTACTTCGTCCAAAAGTGATTGAAAAGTATAATCTGGGTGAATTCCAGTTGTCGCATAACTACAACTTCTTCTGGGATCAGTTCGAAAAATCAAATCTTTTTCTTGAAGGAATTATTGAAACTGCTGCTAAACCTATGGATGATAAAAAGGTGGAGTGGTTGTTCAAACATGCCATTAATGATGGTGGTCAGTGGACTGGTGTTGTTGATATTATTGAAAAGTACGGTGTTGTGCCAAAGGAAATTATGCCAGAAACTCATGCCAGTGAGAATACAGGAATGATGAGCAAAATGATCCGTCGTAAATTGAAAGAAGATGGATTAAAACTTCGTGCATTAGCTGCTGATGGTAAGAAAGAAAAGGTACTTCGTAAGGCAAAGGAGGAAATGTTAGTGGATATCTACCGTATTCTTGCAGTTAATCTGGGTGTTCCTCCAGCAAACTTCGATTATCGTTACGAAGATGTAGATGGTAATGTGAGTGAGTGGAGAAATTATACTCCAAAAACATATTATGCTGAGTTTATTGGTGTTGATTTGAATGAGTACGTTGCATTTATGAACGATCCATCTCGTCCATTCGACCAGGTTTTCGAAATCGAATACGACCGCCATGTTTATGACGGACAGAACTGGAAGTATGTAAACCTTGAAGCAGATAAAATTAAAGGGTTTGCTATTGCTTCAATCAAAGGAAATGAGGCGATGTATTTCTCTTGCGATGTGGGTAAGCAGTTGGACAGCGATGCAGGTTCTTTGGATCTGAATAACTTCAACTATGGAGCTCTTCTTGGTGTTGATTTCAATATGGATAAAAAAGAGCGTATCATCACCTTTGAAAGTGGTTCTTCTCATGGTATGACTTTAGTTGCTGTTGATCTGGATAAGGAAGGTAAGCCAACAAAGTGGTTACTTGAAAACAGCTGGGGACAAAAAGGTTTCAAAGGTCATTTAATCATGACCGACGAATGGTTCAATGAATATATGTTCCGTTTGGTAGTAAACAAGAAATTTGTTTCTCCTGAAATCCTTCAGCTTCTTGAAAAGAAAGCAACCATGCTTCCACCTTGGGATCCAATGTTTGCTAACGAAGAATAAGAATTTCGAATAAATATTGAAAGCCACGGATTCACGAATTTAAGTTTGTGTATTCGTGGCTTTTTATTTTCCTTAAAACATGAAACTAATTTTTCTGTTAAATAATAAATTTCCTTTAATTTGAATTATGCAACTAGATAAAGAATACTGGGATGAGCAATACCGTCAGGGGAGGACCGGATGGGATATTGGGTATGTATCAACTCCAATAAAGGAGTATATTGATCAACTTAAAGATAAGGAAATGCGAATTCTTGTTCCAGGCGCAGGAAATGCCTGGGAAGTTGAGTATTTGTTTAAGAATGGATTCAGAAATGTGTATTTGCTGGACTTTTCTGAGAATGCTGTAGCCCAATTTAAACAGCGGTTACCTGATTTCCCTGAAGAGAACATCTTGATTGAAGATTTTTTTCATCATCAGGGATCTTATGATCTGATTCTGGAGCAAACTTTTTTCACTTCATTTTTACCCGATCAACGTAAAGAGTATTGTCGGAAAATGCATGAGCTTCTGAAGTCAGAAGGGAAGCTGGTTGGTTTGTTGTTTAATCATGAGTTTGAATATCAGGGGCCTCCGTTTAGTGCAACTCCGGAAACCTATAAAAAGATATTTACTCCTTATTTTGAATTGAAGATTTTCGAAACAGCGAATAATAGTATTAAACCCAGGAAGGGGAGAGAGCTTTTTGTGATCATGAAAAAGAGAGAGGTATAAAAAGATACGACTTCTTATTTTTTCCTATTTTTGATTTACAATCTAATTTTGAAATTGTCCTATGGAAACATTTCTGACAGAGAACCTTGATAAATTTTTAATCAGTATCGGTGTAAACGAAATGAGTGCACCCGCCTTAAGAGCTTTGATCATCATGCTTTTAATGTTTGGTGTTTCTTTAATAGTCTTTTATATTACCAGAAAAATAATGTTGGGGACTGTTCATCGTATGACACGCAAGACTAAAACCCAATGGGATGACATTCTTTATAAAAGAAGATTTTTTAAGAAATTATCTTTATTTATTCCTTCGCTTTTTCTGGTCATTGGAACAGGTATGATTCGGGATGATTTCCCAAAAGTGGCTCATGTTTTCGACCGTATGTTGAATGGGTATAATACATTGATTATCTTGTTAGTGGTCGATTCCTTTGTTAGTGCATTGTATGATATATACGGTCACTATGAAATGAGCAAAGCCAAACCAATCAAGAGTTATGTTCAGGTGTTTAAAATTGTCCTCTACTTTGTGGGTGGAATTATTATCGTTGCCTACCTTATCGATCAGGATCCAACCAAGCTACTGACCGGTCTTGGAGCTTTAACGGCAATTCTGTTATTGATTTTTAAGGATTCAATCCTTGGTTTAGTTGGAGGGGTGCAGTTATCGGCCAACGATATGGTTCGACCTGGCGACTGGATTGAAATGCCAAAATTCGGTGCTGATGGTACCGTTGTTGATATTTCATTGACCACGGTTAAAATCCAAAATTGGAATAAAACCATTTCTACTATACCAACCTATTCAATGGTTACCGAATCGTTTATGAATTGGCGTGGAATGGAAGAATCGGGAGGTCGCAGAATTAAACGGGCAATTGTTATCGATATGAATTCGGTAAAGTTTTGTTCTGATGAGATGATTAAAGGTTTCGAGAAAATTCATGTTCTGAAAGATTACATGGAGAAGAAGGAAAAGGAATTGGAATCCTATAATGAAAAGTTTTCAATCGATAATAATATTCTGGTTAATGGACGTCGACAGACCAACCTTGGCGTTTTCAGGGCTTACCTGGAAGGATACCTAAATAATCACCCTCAGATCAGGAAGGATATGACCTTTCTGATTCGTCACCTGCAACCTACTGATAAAGGCCTGCCGGTGGAAATATATGTGTTTAGCAAAATCCAGGATTGGGCTCCATTTGAAGCCATTCAGGCTGACATCATTGATCACATTCTGGCTGTTTTACCTCAATTTGAACTTAAGGTTTTCCAGAATCCTACCGGTGCTGATTTTGGGGCATTAGGGAAGTAGATTTTAAATTGTTTTCATCAATGGTTAAAATTATAATTTCAGCCATTGATTTGTGTGTTTTGTTATATTTGATATATTTGAGATCTGAAGATTCTAACCTATGTTGTGTACACTTGTACATGACTAACATTTTCAATCTTTGAACTAAACTAATATTCAACTAACCACAACTAATGAAAAATCTATTATTACTATCAACAGTACTTTTTGCAATACTTTTATCCACTTCTTGTAAAAAAGAAGAAACTCAGGAACAGCCTGCAAATGAATTAAAAGCTGTATTGGAATACGATGAGGGAGGGCAGAAATATAGTATACCCTCTCCTGTAGCCGAATGGCATGGGGATTTCTTAAAGGTTGGAACGTATGCTCGCAAACTTTCGCTCTTTTTAGAAGATTGTAAGGAGGGAACTTATGAACTAAATCAGAATTCATTTTCTGAAGCTTTTTATTACCCATATCCTAATGAAAAACGCTTTTCGTCTAATTTGTACGAAGAAACGAGTGGATCTATTACTGTTACTGATTATAACCGGGAGGATTCTTTGATCAGTGGAACATTTGAATTTAGAGCTACCTACCCGTATGATCAAAATGACAAAAGAGAAATCACTAATGGCGTGTTTGAAAATCTGAAAATAGAGCGAGTAGAACCATTTGCATTGGAAGGACGAATTAGTACAATGATTGATGGAAAGGCATTTAAATTCAGAGATGTATATATTCACCATCATAACAATAGTATAACAGCTATAGCGACTCATCCATCTGGCCCAGTGATTAATATCTTGATCCCAAGAAACTCTACTGAGGGAACATACGACATTCCTGAGTCAGAACTTGGTCCTACAGATGTAGTAGGTATTTTATATCAACATAATTGTAATGCATTATTCCATAACAGTCCAACCACGGAAAGTCAGATGATTCTAAAGAAGGTGGATTTTCATAATAGATCCATTGAAGGGGAGTTGTCAGTGACACTTTCAGATAATAATGAAGGGATTGTTGCCATAGAGAACCTTACTTTTAAACTTGACTGGTTTGAACCTCAGATTGGGAAGTAAAGATGATAATCCGAACTTCTTAATTCGGATCTTGAATTATCCATCCTTGTTATTAATAGTGGTTAAAACAAGATGTTTCGTATCTTTGCACCTCAAAACAAGATCGTATGAATAGAAAGCAATTAGCAGAATTGATTAAGCGAAAGCAATCGTTTTTGTGTGTGGGACTGGATAGTGATATCAATAAAATTCCAAAGCACTTGATGGGTGCTGCAGACCCTGTTTTTGAATTTAATAAGCAGATTATTGATGCAACCATCGACGTGGCAGTAGCTTATAAACCAAATATTGCTTTCTACGAAAGTCGAGGTATTGAAGGGTGGAAAAGTCTTCAGCGTACCATGGAATATCTTGAGCAGTACAAGGATGAAGCTTTCACTATTGCCGATGCTAAGCGCGGTGATATTGGAAATACATCCAAGCAGTATGCTTTGACGTTTTTTGAAAAGCAGCAATCGGGAATGTCTTTCGACTCTGTTACTGTTGCTCCATATATGGGTGAGGATTCTGTTACGCCTTTCCTGGATTTTGAAGACAAATGGGTAATTCTTCTTGCTTTAACTTCAAACAAGGGTGCTTTTGATTTGCAGTTTATTGAAAATAAAGAAACTGGTAAGAAGTTGTTTGAAGAGGTATTAACCGTTTCTCAGAATTGGGGAAATGCTGATAATATGATGTATGTGGTTGGAGCAACAAAGGCAGATATGCTTGAGCAGATACGAACCATCATTCCTGATCACTTCCTGTTAGTTCCTGGTGTTGGAGCTCAAGGTGGAAGTCTTGAAGAGGTTTCAAAGTACGGTATGAATAAAGGCTGTGGTCTACTTGTAAATTCCTCACGTGGAATTATCTTCAAATCAACAGGAGAAGATTTTGCTGAGGTAGCTAAAGAAGAAGCTAAAAAGCTTCAGCTACAAATGGCTGAGATGCTTGAAAAGTTTATGTAAGAGTTAATCATTTACAGATATATGAAGGCTACGTTTCGACGTGGCCTTTTTATTTTCAGAATGCCATTGATTTTTATTTCGGGACTTCTTTTTACAATCCGGGCAAGTCCAGGGCATACTTATTTAATTGATTTCTTTATCAAAAACAGAAATCATTAATGAATAACAAATGGATTGATACAATTCTAAAGTGAATCGATAACGTTTTTTATCTTCTGTTGTACCTCCATAGCCATTTCTCCCAGCTCAGGATTCTGAACAGCCATCATAGAGGCTATCGGATCTACTGCAGCTACTTCAACTCTTCCATCCTTGGTTTCCTGAACGATAAAATTGCACGGTAACATGGTTCCAATTTTGTCTTCTTTTTGTAGAGCCTGATATGCATAGGGAGGGTTACAGGCTCCAAGAATCTTATACTTTCTGAAATCTACTCCCAGTTTTTCCTTAAGTTTAGTCTGAATATCTATTTCGCTTACGATGCCAAATTGTTCCTTCACGAGTGCATGGTCGACTCTTTCGAGAGCTTCTTCAAACGTACATAAGAGAATCTTACTAAAATAATAGTTCATATTCTTTGGTTTTTGTTAATCTCTGCAATTCAGTATTTATGTTGATCTATAGAAGATAACAAGTCTGATACAAGATTGTTTTGAATAAAGAAGGGGATATTCTGAGGCTTCTGATATACTTGATATATTGTTATATTTTTATATATTTATACAAGAGTTAGGATTCAAATGTGTGGATGTAGTTATTTGATGATTTCTAAAGGAGAAAACGATAATATAAGGCATTGATAGAAACAAATGAGGCAGGAAATATCAACATTAATTAAAACCATTGTTATAATTGTTTGTATCGGAATAGGGAATTCCTTTGCACAGGAACTCTCACGTCATCAGTTGACTACAGCCTATCTTTATAATTTTATCAAAAATGTATATTGGCCACAGGAAGATGATATCCGGAGTTTTAATGTCACATTAGTTACCGATGATGATGAGTTGCGGCGACAGTTTGAGGCATTTACACGAGACAAAACAATTCGGAATAAAAAAATACGGGTAATCTCCCAGAAAGAAAGCAAATATTCGAAAACGCACGTCATTTTTATTGCCAGTAAATACACATCCATTCTGCCGGATGTGATGGAACAGACGAAAGGGTTACCAGTCTTAGTGATTACCGATAATTATGAATCTACGGATCAGATTATGATCAACTTTGTGGATTCACCAGATAATCGTTTATTGTTTGAAATCAATCGGATCAATATAATTGCTCACAAGCTTACCGTATTGCCCGAAATGATTTTATTAGGAGGACATGAAGTTGACCTTGTAGCTCTTTTTGATGAATATCAGAATCGGAATATTCAACTTCTTCAACAGCAGGATTCCTTACAAAATCTGATAGGAGTTATGTATGATACCTTACTTATTCAGAATTCCTTAATTAATACTCAACGGGATTTTATTTCCAATCAGGAAAAAAATATAGATAGAATTCAGATTGAAATAGAATCCAATCAGGAAGAATTATTTAGATTGAGGTCTGGTATTCAAAGGCAGGAGCTTATACAAGACTCATTAACTAGAAATACGAATTTTAAGGAACGCCAATTAAAGGAAAAGGACCGTTTGATTTCTGCCAGGAGCGAGATTTTGACACAGCAAGAGGCTCAAATAGAGAATCAGAACAAAGAGATTGAACAGCAATTACAAACACTCAATGAACAGGGAGGCGTGATTGAGAGTCAACATGATACGATTTTGTATTTAACCGCAGTTATTATTCTTGTTGTAATTCTAATTGCTGTAACACTGTATGGTTTTATCCATATTCGACGAATAAATGCTAACCTGCAACAGGAAATTAAGGAACGTGAACGTGTTGAAAGGGAGTTGATTGTTGTTAATGATAATCTTTTGGAAGTAAATAAGGAATTAGAGAGTTTTTCCTATTCTGTTTCGCATGATTTGAGGGCACCATTAAGAGCGGTTACTGGTTTTTCTGAAATCCTGTTCGAAGAATATTTTGAATCGCTGGATCCTGAAGCAAAACGATTATTATCTATCGTTAAGATGAATTCTGTAAAAATGAGTCAGTTAATCGATGATTTATTGCGGTTTAGTCGATTGGGAAGGGGTGCTTTAAAAATTGAAGCAGTGAAAATGCAAGAGCTTGTTCTCGAAGTGATAGAAGATTTAAACCAACAAGAACCCATCCGAGCTGAAGTGAAATTCGATCAACTCCTTGATATCAATGCCGACCGTTCTATGGTAAAGCTGGTCCTTGTTAATTTAATTGGAAATGCTTTAAAATACAGTGCCCAATCAGATAATCCTTTGGTAACCATTGGTTGTTCGAAGAAAGTAGAAACGATTGAATATTTTGTGAAAGATAATGGAGTCGGTTTTGATATGAAATATTATGATAAATTGTTCGGTGTATTTCAACGCTTACACACCGAAGCGGAGTTTACTGGCAATGGAATAGGACTGGCTTTATGTAAACGAATATTAAAACGGCATAATGGAATTATACGAGCAGAAGGTGAAGTGAATAATGGAGCTGCATTCTACTTCTCAATTCCAGATTAATTATAACTTTATTAGAAATTGCATTCATGGAATCAATTGAATTATTACTTGTTGAGGATAATATTTATGATGCGGAATTAACCATTCGGGCATTAAAGAAACACAAGTTGACTAATAAACTTCATCACGTTAAAGATGGAGAAGAAGCAATTCAATTTCTTTTTGGGAAAGGTATTTACGAAGGTCGTGACATTAGTCTGCAACCCAAAATGATTCTACTTGATTTGAAGCTTCCAAAAGTGAGTGGTACTGAAGTTTTGGATGAAATACGAAAGCATGATCTGACAAGGAAAATTCCTGTTGTGGTTTTAACATCATCTAAAGAAGAATATGATATTCAAAAATGCTATGATTATGGCGTGAGTAGTTATATTGTAAAACCTGTTGATTTTAGTAAGTTTATTGATGCGGTCTCAGATATTGGTTATTACTGGTTACTTCTTAATGAGCCTCCAAAGGGGTAGTATAAAATGAGTGTAAAGCGTGTTATATGGAAAAGAAACTGAAAATTATATTGTGTGAGGATAATCTGTCCGATGCGGAGTTGGTAAGATATACCCTTAGGAAGTTTAAATTTGATTTTGAATTGGATCATGTAACCAATAGGGGGGATTTTGAAAAGTACCTGAGTGAAAATTCACCAGACCTTATTCTATCTGATTTCAATATGGGCCAATTTAATGGTATTGATGCCTTAAATATCGCCAAATCAACTTTTCCATTGGTTCCGTTTATTATTGTAACCGGGACTCTGGATGAATATACTGCTGTTGATACAATTAAAGCAGGTGCATGGGATTATGTAATTAAGGAAAATCTGCTGCGTTTAAAGCCTGCGATTGATAATGCATTAAAGCTGAAACAAGAACGAGAGCTAAAGAGGGGGGCTGAGAATAAGTTACGGGAAAGCGAAGAAGAATATCGAACCTTATATCAAAATGTACCAGTCGGAGTTTTTCGCCTTAACAAGAATGGAAAATTAATGGCCGCAAACTCAGCTTTCCTTGATATGTTTGGATTTGAATCAGAGGATATGATCCGTGAGCTTAGCCTTTCGAACTTCTTTGTTCAGGAAAATCAATTTGAGAAGCTCGAGCAATTGCTCCGTTCAACACATCTGATCAAAAACTTCGATTCAATTCTGGAATTGAATGATCACAGTTTCGATGCATTGCTGAGTATTAAGGCTTGTTTGCAAGATGGCGAAGTTGATTATTATGATTGTATTGTCCAGAATATTACTGAACTGAAAGAAATTCAAAATGAGCTGAAACTAGCCAAGGAAAAAGCTGAAGAAAGTAATAAACTGAAGGAGATATTTTTAGCGAATCTTTCGCATGAAATCAGGACTCCGTTAAACGCAATTTTTGGTTTTTCTGATTTGATTGTCGATGATGACATTGAATTGGAGCAACGCTTGGGGTATTTGAAAACCATCAAAACTTCATCTCAGCAGTTGTTTACCGTTTTTAATGATATTATGGATTTATCTCTGATCGAATCAGGGCAGATTTTGTTGGATCAGGATGATTTTGTTTTGAATGAGATCATGGAAGAGATGTTGGTTCAGTATCGTCAAAAGATCCAAAGTAAAGAAAAACATAGTTTATCGATTGATCTGACACCTGGCTTGAAAATGGAGCAAAGCATGATAAAGCAAGATAGTATCCGTTTGCGTCAGGTTATTAATAATTTACTTTCAAATGCAGTTAAATTTAGTCATCAGGGAAAGATAGAGTTTGGCTATGATTATCTTCCTGATAAGGATGTTTTACAAATGTTTGTTAAGGATACAGGTGTTGGAATTCCTAGAGAAAAACGTGATGTTATCTTTGATTCATTCAGGCAGGTTGAAGAAACATATACACGGACTTATGGAGGAACCGGACTGGGATTAGCTATTGCTAAAGCCCTCGTTGAAAAAATGGGAGGAGATTTATGGTTTGAGTCTGTTGTGGGCAAAGGATCTACTTTTTATTTCACCATACCCTATCATTCTGATAGCAGGAGTAGAAAAAATGAAGAGATACAATCTACAGAGGATACCGGAATCAGTAATAAGACTATTTTGATAGTTGAAGATGAAGAAATTAATTATCTCTATCTGGAAGAGTTATTACACGAATTGGACTTAACGGTGCTTCATGCAATTAATAAAGATGAATGTTTTGCAATTCTGGATAATGAAAAAGTAGATTTGATTCTTATGGATTTGCGTTTACCAGGTATGAATGGTTTTGACATAACCCGTTTAATCAGGGAAATGAATAGTGATGTACCGATTATCGCACAAACAGCTTATTCAACTCCTCAGGATAAAGACAAGGCTTTAAAGTCAGGATGTGATGATTTTATAGCCAAGCCTTTTACAAAGAAAGAAATGTTAGGTGTTATCCAGAAATATTTGTAATGATTTATTTTAACAAGGTTCTAAACGCTGAGTCAGGTACCTTTATATAATAAGTCTTCTTCTTACTGTTTCTTAACTGTTTATTCCGTAACCAGGGATTGAATTTTTTAAGTTCCATGTATGAAATCCCATGCTTGTCTGCAAAATCCGATAAACTATTGATGGATTTCTTTACTTCAATCGTTTCGAATGATAAAGGTGGATAAAGATCGTCTGCTGAGATGTGAAAGCCATATGTTACTGGAGATTTTATGATTTTCTTTATAGCTAAAATTCGATAAATATACCTTCCGGTCTCAGTGTTCAGGAACATATCATAGTAGCTTTCAGCTCCCTGGGCTTTGAATTCTTTACTGATTCTTCTGTTTCCAGCATTATAGGCTGCTGCTGCCAGCGACCAGCTATTAAATTTTTTGTAAGCTTTATTCAGGTATTTACAGGCCACTTCAGTTGCTTTTTCTACATGGTATCGTTCGTCAATGTCTTTATTAATTTCCAGACCATATTCCTTTCCGGTTGCTTTCATGATTTGCCAGAAACCAGCAGCACCTCTGGGGGAAACTACATTTTCCAAACCACTTTCTATTAAAGCCAGATATTTGAAGTCCTCAGGAATTCCATGCTCCTTCAGGATTGGTTCAATTACCGGAAACCAGCGATTGGCCTTTTTGATGATTTGCATGGTAGATGAATGCCAGTATGAGTTAATCTGGAGTTCTTTGTCGAGGGCTTCACGTACAAAGATATTTCCCAATGGAACAACTTCTCCTGCAAAATTTGCTGAATCCGGTAAATTGTGATTTACAATTACCTGTGGCATTTCAACAGGAACAAAAATCTGCTTATGTTTTTCTTGTGGCTTAAATAATACAATAATGACAACCAACAATACCAAATTCAAGATGCTTAACACGATAGCAATCCACTTCTTCATAATCTTCCCTTTGTGTTAAGAAAACAAACGACAAGCCAAAAAGGCCCAATAAAATTTAAAAAAAAAATGCTTAAAGCGTAAATACGCTGTCCAGATCACGGAATAATGGAGCAGCCATATCTTTGTCCGATAGAATTGGATTTTCTAATCCCCAATCAATATTCAGGTCCGGATCGTTCCATCGAATACTACCTTCCGACTCTTTGTTATAGAAATTGGTACACTTATAAGTGAAAACAGTATCATCTTCAAGTGTAAGAAATCCATGAGCAAACCCGGATGGAATCCAATACATCCATTTGTTGTCTTCAGTTAAGACTACTGAAGTCCATTTGCCATAGGTTGGGCTGTTTTTGCGAATATCAACGGCAACATCCAAAACAGCACCTTTAACAACACGAACAAGTTTCCCCTGATCGAAAGGTGGCTTCTGGAAATGTAAACCTCGTAATACATTTTTACCCGATTTTGATTCATTATCCTGGATAAAGGTTAAATCAAAACCTTGCTGTTTAAGTTTATCCCGATTATAGGCTTCAAAAAAATACCCTCTGTCATCCTTATAAACATCGGGCTTGATAATTAATACGGCTGGTATATCTGTTTTTACAATTTCCATTATCTCCTAGCTATTAGATTTCAAAATTAATAAAAATAGGTATGCCATCACAGGAATTTCAATGCATCGCTGCTTTAGTAGAGAAGTATTTTTAGGTGAAAAAAAATGAGTGGTTTTATGCCACTCATTTCTATTATTTTATATTAATGGAACTTAATCATCCAAAGGGATTATGTAATAAAGAAGCATAGCTAAGGAAGATAAAGCAGCGACAACATAAGTATATGCAGCCCATTTTAAAGCATCCTGAGCTTTTTGATCAGTGCCATATTGCGTGATTCCTGCATTTGTAAGCCAGGCTAAAGCCCGGTTTGAAGCATTTATTTCTACTGGAAGAGTAATAAATGCAAAAGCAGTAAAGATACCATAACAGGCAATAATAATTGGTAACGCAATCTGCATACTTATTAGTTGCGGTAAAATAAATGAACCAATAATCATTGCGAAGAATATCATGTTCATAATGCGTGCACTGGCATTTTGTACTGGTACTAATGCTGTTCGCAATTTTAGTGGGGCATAACCGTGTGCGTGCTGTACCGCATGTCCGCATTCATGCGCAGCAATTGCAGCTGCAGTAACACTACTACCGTGATAAACATTTTCGCTGAGGTTAATCGTTTTATTTACGGGATTATAATTGTCTGTTAATTCTCCAGGAGTTGAAACTACCTGTACATCCATAATACCGTTTTCTCGTAACATCTTTTCTGCTACATCCTTTCCTGTAATGCCATAGTTCACAGGAACCTGGCTATAAGCTCTCATTTTCGACTTTAGTCGTTTGTTAATGAGAAAACTAATCAGAAATATACCACCTATTAAAATCCAAAATGTCATAATCGTATACCTTAAAATGTGTGGGGTGTTTAGATCAAATTTGGTTCCAAACTAGACCTGAAATGACAGAATAACAGTCTGAAAATTCTTAAAAAAAATTAACAAAAGGAATTACTCAATAATCTGGTTGTAATAATATTCAATTATTCTTTTAATAGATTGTAAACCGATACCTTCAATGTCCACTTCGTTGATTGGAATAAATTCAATTCCAGAAATATCATCCAGGACTTTTATGTTTTCAAATGTTTTAACCTTGCAAACAAAAGCCATATCAATGGTGTAATAAGAAATTCCTTTATATATATAATGATTGGGGAAGGATGTCAGGTATTGAAGATCGGTAATATCCAGGTCAAGTTCTTCTTTAATTTCACGAATTAGAGCATCCTCAGCCCGTTCATTGATGTCGATAAAGCCACCTGGCAGATCGAGGCTTCCTTTATCCGGATCATGTGCTCTTATGGTGAACAGGATTCTACCTTGTTCATCTTTGATGATCGCAGCAACAGCTCCTGCCATGTTTATATGGTATCGGAAGTTGCAATTATCACAATGAAAATAGTCCTCTTTGTGATAATGCATTTTTTCAGAACCACATTGAGGACAATATTTAAAAACCCTGGCCGGATGTGTATCAGTCATAATTGTGAGTTTTAATGGAAGAATAAATAGGCCATAACAATTGCTGCAATAATTCCTGCAAAATCAGCAATTAAACCACACCCAACGGCATGACGCGTTTTTTTAACTCCTACGGCACCAAAGTAAACTGCAATGATGTAGAATGTCGTATCGGTGGCTCCCTGTACTGTAGATGCAACGCGCCCGACAAATGAATCGGCACCATATGTTTTCATGGCATCAACCATCATTCCTCTTGCACCACTACCACTTAATGGTTTCATTAATGCGGTAGGAAGAGCTTCTACAAAATCAGTATTAACACCAACAAACAGGAATGCTTGTTTGATTCCTTCTACCATAAAGTCAAGGGAACCTGAAGCCCGGAAAACTCCAATCGCAACAAGTATAGCAACGAGATAAGGGATGATTTTTATAGCTACAGGAAAGCCTTCCTTGGCACCTTCGATAAAGGCCTCGTACACATTAACCCGTTTCTTGGCAGCTAGAGCAATAAAGAGAATGATTATACCAAAGAGAATTACATTACTTACTACAGATGAGATTGTTGTAATTTGTTCCCGCTCCATGGTGTTAAACCAGGCAATAAGCCCCATCACGAGAACTGTTAGTCCTCCGAGATACGCCAAAATTACAGGTTGGAACAGATTGATCTTTTGTACAACAGAAACAGCAATTAATCCCACCAATGTACTAAAATAGGTCGCCAGCAGAATTGGCAGAAAGATATCCGAAGGATCCACAGCTCCTAACTGAGCTCTGTATACCATAACACTAATCGGGATTATTGTAAGTCCTGAAGTGTTTAATACCAGGAACATAATCTGGGCATTGGAGGCTGTGTCTTTTTTCGGATTGCTTTCCTGAAGTTCCTTCATAGCTTTCAAGCCAATAGGGGTAGCAGCATTATCAAGTCCCAGTGCATTAGCAGCCATATTCATAACAATCGAACCATATGCCGGGTGATCTTTGGGCAATTCTGGAAATAACCGGATAAATAAAGGGCGGATAGCTCTGGCAAAGATATTGATTACACCACCTTTTTCTCCAATTTTCATGATTCCCATCCAAAGGGATAAAACCCCGGTTAAGTAAAGGGAAATTTCAAATCCGGTTTTAGCCATGTCAAAAGAGGCATTCATCATGTCGGGGAAAACAGAAGTGTCTCCTAATACGATCAACCGAAGGAGCCCTACCACAAAAGCAATCAGGAAAAAGGCAATGAATATGTAATTTAAAACCATATAATTTATTTGAAATTATAAATCAGCTATTGGAATTCTTTTTTCAGTTTTTTTAGCTTTTTACTGATTTTCTTTTTTGTTTTTTTCGCCGATTTATTAGCCTTTTTTGATGTTTTTTTGGTTTCCTTATTAATTTTCTTTTTTGTCTTTCTCAGCTTCTTCTCACTTTTCTTAATCGCTTTCTGAGTCTTCTTACTGATTTTTTTCGCCGTTTTATCAATAGCCTGACCAACATCAGATGCCTTCTCTTCCATATCCTGAGCAACCTTCTGTACTTTTTTCTCACTCTGAGTAGGCTTTTTACTTCCTGTTGATTGAGCATAGGTGTAGCTGGTACCTATGGTAAAAGTAAGTATTAGTACAAATAGAAATTTTATGGTAAACTGCATAACATCAATATGTATTAGTGATAATTTTCAATTAAAAAGCCCCGACGGTCCGAGAGTCAAAGATAATCAGAATTTGTCAGAAACATAATCTGGTATTGGTTTCGGTTTTTTTACCGGTTTACTGACCAGGTAAACACCCATAAACACCAAAGAAGTAGAAATAATCTCAATCCAGGTGAGACGGTCTTTTCCTGTGATTACTGCAAAAATGGCGGCAATTACCGGTTGTGAATAAATGTACGAGCTAACGACCGTAGGTGATACATGTTGAAGTGCGAAAATATTCAATAGAAAGGCTCCTACTGTTACAAATATCATCAGGTAGCCAATTGCCAACCAGATGTCAAATGGAATGGCTGTCCATTCGATTTCCATAAACTGTCGAATTCCTGCTGGAAAGACGAATAATAAGGCAAACACATATGCCCATTTCAGCACAGTATATGGGTGGTGTTTTTTCATTAATGGTTTGGCAACGATTAGGTATATGGCATAGGAGGTTGCGTTCATTAGCTGCATGAAATTACCCAGGGTCTTGTCCGAACTAAAATCCAGTCCACCATTTGAATTCATGAGTATTAATAGAACGGCTCCGGCTGCACCTAGTGCAATTCCAATGCTTTTAATGCGGGTAATTCTTTCATTGAGTATGATAGCCGCCACCACTAAAACGATTACCGGATTGGTAGTCATGATAATGGCTGAATTGATGGGAGTGGAGTAGTTTAATCCTCCTAAAAACAATAATTGGTTTAATGCCATACCAAACATCCCGGCAAAGAATAGTCGTAAGATATCGTTGCGTTCTACCTTTTCTTTTGGTGCAGCCAAACTGAGTAACCAAAAGATAATAATCCCTGAAAAGGTACGCATCAGAGTTAATCCATAGGGTTGAACATAATCGGGCATAATGTCTTTGGAAAATGTGTAGTTCAGACCAAAGATTAAGTTGGCTCCAATGATTGCCAGATGTGCCTGTATGTTTTTATTCTTTATCATATTAGCGTGCAAAGATAAACCGTAATTTATGTGAAAAGTTTATTTGGGATTAATTTTTAATTGAACTTCTCTACGGTGTTTTAGTATGAATAGAATCAAATATTTACAATGATTTCATATATTTGAAATAAATTAACTAACCATCCAGACAAAAAATGAAAAAACTACTCGTTCTATTATTAGCAATTCCACTTCTGTTCGGTGGATGTCAGAAAATTAAAGACTCATTTAATCAAAGAAGGGTTCAATATTCAGTGACCAATAATGCCGGTTCAATAATGGGAACAGGTGTAGTGGCAACGGTTTCCTATATAAATGAAGAGGGTGAAAATGAATTTGCAGAAGTGCAACCAGGCATGACCTGGGGGTGGAGTGGTGATTTTGTAAAAGGAGATTGGGTTAGAGTACAGGCGACTTGTAGCAGGAAGGAAGGCACCTTATCGTTATATATTAAGTGTTCTGACTGCGATGAAGAGAAAATTAAAGAGTCTGTTGATTTATCCCAGAGAAACATTGTGGAAGCTTCGATGACGCTTGATTAAAGACTGTGGAGACTACCTGTGTTTTCTGAAATTTAATAATTTTGGCAGATTAATTGAATTGAGGATATGTCGGAGATAGCAGGCAGATATTTTATGCATAATGATCAACTGATGGAGGTTGATCAGTTTTCGGAGTTTTACAAAACAAATGGTATTTCAGTATATGAAGTTATCCGGGTAATTGATGGTAAACCACTATTTTATTCCGATCATCTTGAGCGTTTAAAGAAATCGGCTCAATTGGCAAAATGCAAACTTTTCTTGTCTGATGTGGAGATATTAAATCAGACAAACGAACTGATGGAAGCAAATAATTTCCTGAATGGAAATATAAAGATTGTTTTCAACTACCCTCCTGCAGAAGCCCGGATTCCGGGAATCTTTCAGGCTTTCTTTTTGAAAACCCGTTATCCTGAACTCTCTTTGTATAAGAATGGAATTAAAACAAAGACTTTAAGTATTGTACGATCAAATCCCAATGCCAAAGTCTTTAATCATTCCGTGCGTAGTGTTACAAGTAAGATGATTGATCAGCATACTTATGAAGTCTTGCTTGCCAATGAACAAGACTTACTGACCGAAGGAAGTATGTCGAATTTGTTTTTTATCAAAGATGATCGGGTTTATACCGCTCCTTTGTACTTGGTCTTACCTGGGATTACCAGAAAATATGTATTGGAATGTTGTCGCAAACAACAGCTTACTGTGATCGAACAAGCTGTGAGTATAGATGATCTTGAGCTTTATGATGCTGCCTTTATTTCCGGAACTTCTCCAAAAGTGCTGCCAATTTGTAAGATTGATCATCATCAATATGATGTAAAGAATTCCGTACTAGAAAAAGTGATGAACGGATACAATCAGTTGCTTGCTAGTAATTTAGAAAGTTGCTGAGAGATTAATGGCAAGAGGCGGTTTATGAAAGTTGTAGGTCTACTACTACTTCTTCTTTTTCTTCTTCCTCTTTTTCCCCGGCTCTTCAAATTCACGCATCATGGTTTTCCAATCGGTAGAAGAATCTTGTGAAAAGCTAATGGTATCATCATAATCGGTTAAAGAAACTTCAGCTACTGCAATCTGTTTACCTATAAAGTTTTCGATTTCAGCCAGCATTTCCTGTTCCTGTTCACTGCAAAAGGATACAGCCTTCCCTCTCTTTTTGGCTCGTCCGGTACGTCCAATACGATGTACATAGTTTTCTGCATTATCAGGTAAATCGTAGTTTATTACATATTCTATTCCAGGAATGTCGATGCCTCTGGCACTTACATCCGTAGCGATAAGAATCTTCACGTCACCTTTCTTAAAGTCACGCATGGTAGCCAATCGATCGGCTTGTAATTTGTCACCATGAATGGTTTGTGTTTTCAGTTCAACACGCTCCATAGCCTTATGAACACGTTCGGCTCGGACTTTCGTACGTACAAAAACAAGGATTTTACTATCCGGATTTTCTTTGATCAAACGTTCCAGGAAGAAACGCTTATCATCCATAGCTATATGAGCTACCGAATGGTCCACATTTTTAGAAACCGGATCCTTTGGGGATATTTGGATTCGAATAGCATTGTTTACCAGTGAGTATGCTAGCTCTTTGATTTCTTTGTTAATAGTTGCGGAGAAAAACAGAGTCTGACGTTTACGAGGCAAATATTTAATCAGGTCTTTTATATCTTTTATAAATCCCAGATCAAGCATATGGTCAGCTTCGTCTACAATCAGCATGTCGATGCGGCTTAAACGGATATGACCCTGATTAACCAAGTCAAACATTCGTCCGGGAGTGGCTATTAATATATCGGATCCTTTTTGTAGATCTTCGATTTGAGGATCTTGTTCAACACCACCGAAAACACAAGCAATCTTAACCCGGGTATGCTTACCTATTTGTTTAAAAACATCAGTGATTTGCAAGGCAAGTTCTCGGGTAGGAACCATTACAATACACTTTATCCCGTCTGGGCGATACAGTTTTTTCCGGTTATGAAGCATGTTCAATACAGGAATTGCAAATGCAGCAGTTTTTCCTGTCCCAGTTTGAGCGATAGCCAGAACATCCTCACCTTTCATTATTGATGGAATGGCTTTGTACTGTATGTCTGTTGGACGAACGAATCCAAGCTTTGATAAACTCTTTTTTATTTCAGACGAAAAATGATAATCCTCAAACTTCATGCTTTTCACTATTTATTTATGGCTGCAAAGGTACATCCTTTGATTAAGCTTTTTGCGATTAATGATAAAAAAGCGAAAAGCGCTTACATGTATTTGAGCAGTTTTTTTTTGTCTAAAACCGATTCAGGTATTCTACCAGGTTATCTGTTGGAGACAAATCTAGTTTTTTCCTAAGACGTTGTCTTCTTTTTTCAACAGCTGCAGGAGAAATATTAAGCATACTTGAGATTTCTTTGGAACTTAAATTGATATACAAATAGGCACACAGACGCAGCTCATTATGTGTTAAATCCGGACTCTTCACTATCAAGCGTTGAAAGAATCCTTCATGAACTTCTTCAAAATGTTTTTTGAACTTTTCCCATTCCTGATCTACATTTAGACCATTATCGATGTCTTTAACTACTTGTTTCATCAGGCGTTGAGAGTCCGAAGGGAGTTTCTTAACTACTTTCTGCATTTCATCTTTGATGCCCAGTAAAAATTCATTCTTGCTTGCAATATGGAGTACACTGGTTGATAGTTCTTTGTTTTTATGATCAATTTCGGCTTTAAATTTTTCTTCCTTTAATCTGTTGATCTCTTCCTGAGCCGCTAGTTCTTCAGCTAGTTTGGCATTTTCAAGTTCACGTTTCTTATTCTCCGCTTCTTTTTTGTCAATTGCCAAATCTTTTAATTCCTTTTCTTTTCCAAGTATCACATTTTCTTTTTCAAGGTTGATACTTTTAAGTCGATATAGGTAAATGCCGAGTGTTCCAATTAATAGGATAGAAAGAACAGTAACTATAAGAATAATAACAAGTCGTTGTTGACTGGTGTTTTCAGCTTCTAATACCTCAATCTCCTTTTGCTTTTTTTCCTTTTCATATTTTGATTCATATAAGGAAATGCGTTGCTGGACATCCAGGTTTATGATCGAATCATTGTACAATTTGTAGTTTTCGAAAAAAATCAAAGCCTGTTGATAGTCGTTCCTTTGTTTGTAGACTTCATATAATCCCATATATGCATTACGAATACCGCGGTTGCTTTCGAGTTTTTGGGCGAGGTGTAATCCCTGGTTAAGGTATTCAATGGCTTTGTCAGGCTGCTGCATCATCCCATAGGTAATGCCGAGGTTGATACATGAACCTAATTTTCCATTTTCAAAACCAATAGAATCACTCAGGTCATATGCTTGTGTTAGGATTTTTATTATTGAATCAGGCATTTGCATGCGTTGATAAACCATTCCAAGGTTGTTGAGTGTTGTGACACTTCTACGAAATTGTTGTTTCTCTTCCATCAGACGAATTGAAATCTTGAAGTGTAGGATAGCCTCATCATAATTTTGTTCATACATGTTTCGTAAAGCATCGTTATGATGTACTAAAGCCATGTCAACAGAGTCTTTAATTTTGGGTCGCACCTGTTCCGCCAGTTGAAAATACTCCAGAGCCTTGTTTACATTTCCATAATTGAAATGATAGCCTCCGAGACTCATATATGCGGTGTAAATTCGGTAATAGTCTTCAATTTCCTCAGCAAGTTTCAAGGCATCAAATGAACTTTCAATAGCCATGTCGTAATGTCCCAATGAATATATCCTGCCAAGGCCTAATCTGGAGTCGATAATACCTTCAGCATACGATTCCCGCAGAGCCAGACTCAGGGCATTATCAAAATATTCTTCGGCTTGAAAGGGATCATCAGATTGCAGGTAGTTTTCTCCCTGGGAAATTAACCAATCAATTTCCGGGAATGGAGATGTTGAATTACTATCCTGTATAGCTGTGTTAGCTTCGGTCGATACATGTTTTGTATCTTGTTGTGCGTCGAAAGCCAAAGCAGAATTGAGGGATAAACAGAGCAAAATGAATGACATCATTGTTGTGATATATCGTTTTCCCCATCTGAACTCAATTGTTTTCATCCACATATTATGCTGATTCTTATTTAATGACAAAATTAAGTAATAAATTAGAATTGTAAGATAAGGAAAAGCCGCTCATTAAGAGCGGCTTTTGCCAATCATTAATCAATAGCACCAACTATCGTACAATACTAAAATGCGCTGTTCGGATTTTATTTGTACCAATTACTCTAACTACATAGGTCCCAATCGAAAGATCAGAAATATCTATTGTATGTAAGTTCTCTTTTTTACTGATTGTTTTAACACACTGGCCATGCATGTTGAAGAAGCAAACCTCTTCCACGTTCTTAGCATCTATCGTTATTGATGCGTTAGCCGGATTAGGGTAGACATTGATCAAAGAGGATTCTATATTCTCAATCGCAACATCATACATGTGAGCATGTTCAATGCTTATTATTTCTGAATCTCCGGAGCTATAATGTGCTTCAACTCCAAATGTGTAAGTTGTGTTATAAGATAAACCGTTAAATACAAAAGTTGCATCTATTGATTCTCCATAGAACATTCCATTCAGATATAAATTGAAATACATAAATCCCTTACTGTAAGTAGCAGGCATCTGCCAAACCAGTTTTGCTTCACCATAGGTCATGTCTTCAGCTACAAGATTCTCAGGAGTGTGGATTAATTCATCCAGTGTGATTAATAATAACTGATTTGAATCGATTTCCACATTATAAGCCACATAATCCTGGTAGTCTTCATGAGTAGCATACACATCATATATACCATTGGCAACAATCAATTCACAGTTTACTGTATCATTTGCGCTTAAATTGTAAATATGTTCTGGATTTCCATCCTGATTTACAAGTTGAATTTCGACTCCATCTACTGAGTTTTGAAAACCATTATTCACATCCACTGCAACAACGAGCCAAATAAGAGAGCCTTTCTCAATGATTTCAGAATATACCGGATCAGAAGAATACCCTCCGTCATAAATTGTGGTTACAGCATATTTATAACCTCCATTTTCCACATCGTCCCAACTTTGGTCCATATAGTTTTCATCAGTGATGTCTTCTGCCAATAGCGTATAATCTTCGAATGCAGCATCAGCTAGTCCACGATATACAGAATAACTGTTTAATGCCCGATCGGAATTTTGTGGCTCAACCCATTCAAGTGCAGTAAACATTACCGAGTCGGTTACTACAAGTTCTGTTGCAGGGTAGAGAATTTCAACCAAAGAAATTGTTTCGAGTACAAGGTTTTCTTCATTACAGGTAATTTGAGATTCATAACTCTGATAACCTTCTTTTTCAATAGTAAGTGTGTAGGTGTTGTTTCCTTCAACATACACAAAATAAAATTCACCAAAAGTATTTGTAGTTTCTTCGTAAGTCACATCACCCAAAGACAGCGTAACAGATGCACCTTCAATTCCTTCAGGGGCATTATTACCAATCACATCTCCGTGGATTTGGATATAAGGAATTGCTTCCAGAGAAACTTCAAGTTCATAGGTTTCGCCCGAGTTTAGATAAAAATCAGCTATAGTATCATTGTAATATCCTTCAGCTGAAACAACTACTGAGTAAGTTCCTGCAAACAGATCTTCAAAACCGAAAGCTCCTAAATCATCTGTTTGAACTTGTGTTCCTGCGGGTAATAACTGAACTTGAGCTCCTTCAATTGGATTTGTACCATCATTCACAATGCCTTCGATAGAAGAAGGCAGAATTTCCTCCACATAGAAAGTTGTTTTTGGAATATTGGCTGTGCACATATCTTCTTCTGCAGTAGCTGGAGATGCTGGATTAGCTGGATCTGTATCATCAGCATAAAGAACGGATCGGTTTTCGTAAATAGTGGAAGAACCTTTAAATACACAATAATTCTTATAGTTTGTGGTCGTTCTTTCAACCATGACTACCAGGTTCTGACCTGAGTATAAATAATCCTGATCCAAGATGATGGTAACCTGATGTTCTCCAGCAACCCAATCAATAACAGTATCAGCAACAAGTTCAAGTTCAGTTGAAGGAATCCAGTCCCCTTCCAATAGCTCAGTTCTATCAGTCTCACCCAGCCATATTTTCAAAGGTTGATTGCTGTAATCGTTCGCAAAATCAGTATAGTAAGTGATGCTCTTAATTAAGCCCGTACCATTTAGTTCCTCTGCCATATAGATACTTTCTGATAGACTTGATTTATAAAACATATCTACAGGTATATTCATAGTGGTTTCATCAGTACCAACAGTGATTTGTGATGATCCCACAGGAGATACATTAACGGTGTAGATTTGGGTGCTGTCATTATCTGAATTAATGTCATCAACAGATGTGACTTTTGCATACAGTTGGTAATCACCTTCTGTTTCAAAAGTATATCCAATTATAACTTCTGCTGAATTATCGATGGCTAAAGTTTCTGTTACAGTGGTAATAGCTAATTCCGTCGATTGATCACCTTCTAATTTATAAAGTCCGATCGTGTAATTATCAACGTCTGTATTTCCCAAATTCTGAACATTTATGGTGAAATTTGTAGCTTCTGCTGCCGCAATAAAGTCAGGGTATGAAATATCTGTAGCAGATAAATCTGGCATGTCAACCTGCTCTACTAAAATATCGATTGGAGAGTTTTGATCATTGTCGGAATTCATATCGTTTGCATACGTAATCTTTCCAAATACAGAATACGATCCTGCCGTAGAGAATGTATAAGGGATATCAACATTGATGCTCTGTGTTGATGCAATGGATTGTGGATCGTTTACAGTTGTTAAAAGTGTTTCAACACTATTTTCCAATTGATAAAGACTTATACTATATTCTTCTACATCTGTATCACTGTTATTAGTGATGCTTATAGTAAAGGCTGTTTCAACTCCCTCAATAATCTGATCTGCTGGTGTAATTGTATTTGCTTGTAGGTCATAGAAACTGATATCCGGAATTGGAGTGTATGTAACATCATCAACATATAGTTTGGATTCATCAACACTGACACATCTGATTGCTAAATAAACTTGTTGTCCAATGAAATCCGATAAGTCGTATGAATATTCGGTCCAGTTAGTTGATGCATTATCTACCGAGGCGATCATTACCGAAAAGTCTTCAGGATTGTTACCTGTTGTGGATACCCACACCTCGAAATCCTCAGGATAACTGTAGGAATATGACTTGGCCCAGAACTTGAAGGTATTTGCACTGGCAACCGGTAAGGAAGCAGGTGTCACCAACCAATCATCATTACCACTCGAATTGTACCCAACACTACATAAATATTGCCCTGAATGCGCACTATATGATGATGACATTATAGTCCATTCTTTATAATCACCATCTTCATTCCACACGGTCCAATCACCCGGTATTACTCCTCCTTCGAAATCTTCAGTATATTCCTCGATGGCTTCATTGACAACAAATAAGGTAATTGTGTCAGAGGTGTTATTTTCTGAAACTTCATCACCAGAGCGAATAATCTTTGAGTATACCTGGTATTCTCCCATATTTGCAAAACTGGTAGATAAGGAAACGTCAGCAGTTTCTCCCGAAAGCAGAGGGGACGACTGATTAACAGCTCCTAAAAGAAGATCGTTTTCAGATCCAACCTGATAGAATTCTACCGTATAATCGGATTCTTCATAGATACCACTGTTCAAAGCCGTTGCAATTAGATTCTCAGATTGACCAGGTGAAAAATATCCCTGACCACCTACTTTTGTTTGTTTTATGGTCATATCATGACCCTGATAAGGCGTAAAGTAATCGAATGTAACTTTGATATTAGGAACATAATTTAATGTAGAACCATAAGGTGGATTTGTGGGATCCGGGTTTGTGTAGTCATTACATTTATAGATTGAGCGCTTATATCCATAAGAAGTATAGAATTTGTCGGAATATCCATCCATCTCTGAATTATTTTCATCGACAGCAATAACCAGATTGCTTACTCCGTCATATTGAAAGTCTTCAATGTCAAATTCTATCCATCCTGAAGTCAGTGGATCATTGAATACAGCTGAATACACCTGGGTTAAGTTTTCAACAGGGATCCATTCATCACCATAATAAAAGTCTGATTCAGTTGTGTGTCCAAGGTAAATTGTCCAATCATTGGAACCATTAAGTGTTGAACCACCAAAATTCCATTTCAGATGGGTTATTTTACCTGCTTCACCGAGTTCAGATTGTAGATAAATTGTCTGAGAATACGTGTATCCGTAGGCTGAATAAACAGGGACTTTTTCTTTTGTAGATCCTGTTCCTATTGTTACTTCATCAGCATAAGTCAGTCCTGTGCTCAGAAGAAAGAGTAAGAAAACAAGTAATTTTCTTTTCATAATATCATTTTTATAAGGGTTAGTATAATTGCCGTTCAATGGTTTTTAAGTATCGTTCTCAAACACCTAAATAGTCCGTGCAGCAAATGTAAACTCACACTCCATAAACGCATTATTTTGATGCCGGACAACAGCTGACAAGAGCTAGACTAAGCCTGACTCAAGACAGAATTATTTATGGTTATTCACCTATCATAACGGTGTAAGGTGTCGGTAATGAGGAGCGTGAAGTGTTGGTGTGAATGTGTGGTAGGTGTGGGTGTTAATTATTTGGATCGGACATCAGATGTAGCTGATTGGATTTGGAGGAGGAGTTGAAAGTATGGGATTGTCTTTAATGTTCCCATATTTGATAGATCTTACTCAGAATGTATCCATTTTTTTTGTGTTTATTAATTCAGATGAATTCATTTAACTTTGTGCAAAATTTTAGGTTATGAAGATTATTTGCATTGGAAGAAATTACATTGATCATGCTAAAGAACTGAACAATCCGGTTCCACAGGAGCCTGTTTTTTTTATGAAGCCCGATACAGCTCTTTTATTAAAGAATCAGCCTTTCTTTTATCCTGAATTTTCTTCAGATATTCATTTCGAAACAGAATTGGTGGTACGAATAAAAAAGGTGGGGAAGCATATTCAGGAGAAATTTGCAAATACATATTATGATGAACTTGCGGTTGGTATTGATTTCACTGCTCGTGATCTTCAACAGAAGTGTAAGGAAAAAGGCTTACCCTGGGAAATAGCTAAAGGTTTCGATCATGCAGCTCCATTAAGCAAGTTTGTTCCCAAAACTGAATTTCAGAATGTGCAAAACATCAATCTTCGCCTGGATAAAAATGGCAAGACTGTTCAGCAAGGAAATACCAAAGAAATGCTTTTTTCAGTTGATCAAATTATTGCATATATCTCCCAATTTGTTACCCTTAAAATAGGGGATTTGATTTTTACCGGAACACCAGCTGGAGTTGGCCCCATAGCAATCGGAGATAGGCTTGAAGCCTATTTGGATGATAAACCACTACTGAAAGTAGATGTGAAATAATTTTGAAAACGCAATTCTTTGAGGATTGCGTTTTTTTATTTGTTATTTATAGTGCTTGATTGTTGCCTTAGGCCCCAAAACATCAACTTCAATAACTTTTGAATGACAATCGTATAGGCTACCAACGACAAATTGAATTCCTCCGAAAACCGACTTATATCGGTGATTTTACGTCGCACGCTTATTTATACCAAATAAAAATACCTACATTTAGGTATTGTGAGAATTTTCATCCTGATCTAGTTTTGCCTTGTGGAAATGAAACAAGAATAACTAACAAATATTAGTATGAAAAAGATTGGAATTTTACTTTTAGGAATTGTGATGGGGCTGGGTTCTATGGCGCAGCAGGTGGATTTCGAAGGCATGAATACTGCCGAGAAAATGGTGAACGAAAACAGCAGTAAGGTTCAGATTAGTGGTTATGGTCAGATTGATTACAACCAACCTTTATCAGGAGATGTTAAGCAGAATGGTAATCTTGATGTGCATCGTTTGGTGATGCTTTTCGGTTATCACTTTACTTCCAAAACATCTTTTGTCACAGAGCTTGAATTTGAGCATGTAAAAGAGGTTTATGTAGAACAGGCATTCTTAAATCATCGTTTCAATCAGTATTTTAATCTGAAAGCAGGTTTGATACTGGTTCCTATGGGGATTGTGAACGAATATCACGAACCAACAACTTTTAATGGTGTGGAACGTCCAAATGTGGATAAATATATTGTGCCTACTACCTGGAGAGAAATTGGTGCCGGTTTTACCGGTCGTGTTGATGAAATCTCATTGAAGTACCAGGCATATGTTATGAATGGGTTTAATGGATATGTTGAAGGAGCCGGCAAATTTCGTGCAAAAGATGCTTTGAGAAAAGGCCGTCAGAAAGGCGCTGAGAGCTTTATGAGTAGCCCTAGCCTTTCAGCAAAAGTGGACTGGTATGGTGTTAAAGGTTTACGTGTTGGCTTGTCAGCTTATTCCGGAAAGTCTCAAAGTGATCTGTTTAATGGTTTGGACATGAATGATCCTGCAGCTGTAGCTGTTGCCGATAGCTCAGTTGTTGGTATTAATATGTTTGGCTTTGATGCCCGATATCAGATCAAAGGTTTGCAGTTACGTGGGCAGTATATCATGGCTAACCTGAGTAATACTGACCAGTACAATAATTTGGCAGGGAAAGATTTGGGCAGTCAGATTGGTGGATATTATGCTGAAATTGGATATAATGTGTTACAAAGCTTTGATACAAAAGAAGAGCTGATTCCTTTTGTACGATACGAAAAATATAACACTCAAATGGCCATGGCTGGGGATATGGCAGTTGATGATAAAAATGACAGGTCTGAAATCATATTCGGTCTGGGATGGAAACTGGCAAAAGGAGCAGTTTTAAAAGCCGATTATCAGTTGGTTAAAACAGCGGCTGCTGATGAATATGCTAAGCAAATCAACTTTGGTGTAGGAGTATGGTTCTAAAAAGATTATTTGTTTCGATTGGTATTGTAGTTCTGGCCGGATTGTTAAGTTCGTTCCGGCCTGAACTTGATTTATCAAAGCGGCAGCTAAAAAGGGTTGAAAAAGCGATTGCTAAAACCTGGGCGGGAGAAATGCTTGTTAAAAAGGAGTTACCAATTCCGGATTCTTTATTAATAAAACATGGAATAGGCTCTCCCTTGCAGGTATTTCAACTTAAAAACAATGAAATTCTGAAAGGTTATCTGTTAATTCAGAAAGCAAAAGGATGTAAGCAAGGTGGGTGCAATGAGGGTACTTGTACGCAGGGGGAATGTCTTCCGTTTAGAGATGAGATAAACTATGAAGAATTTATCTATTCGATTATATATAGCGAGGATCTGGAAATTTTAAATGTAAGTGTGATTGATTATGCTTCCGAACATGGTTTTGAGATTTGTAATAAATCGTGGTTGAATCAATTTCAGGGTGGAAATGGAACTGAAGTCCAATATGGGAAATCTATCGATGCGATTTCCGGGGCTACAGTTTCAGCACAGTCAATTACTTCCAGTATCCGGCAGAGTGCGTATTTTATGATGGATTTATGCTATTTAGATCAATCTAAATAAGCATCAATATTTTTTAGATGTTTGATACAGCTTGATTCATAATAGATTCAAGCTGTTTTGTTAATTCGGTATTATATTACTTTTTATTCCTGCTTTTTTTGTTTCCTACAGACAGATTTTGTAATTTTGTAGGAGATTTAGTGTTATTGAAATAACAAAGGATCTGCATATAACATCAGTTATTGATACAGGAGGATGTTAGCATATAGCAAGGAAACATGGTATGATGAATACCTATTTACGAACGTTTTAAAAAACAAAGAGAATGAGATTTAATCCGGAAGAATGCAGGATCAAAGATCAACGTATGAAACCGTTTATCGATCCGGATGAGATATGGGACCATCTGAATAGTGCACAACCTACCAAGGAGCGAGTTCGTGAAATTATTGCAAAATCGCTTGATAAGCAGCGTTTAACTCTGGCCGAAACAGCAACCTTAATTAATGCAACCGATCCCGAATTGGTTGAAGAGATTAAGAATGGAGCCCGAACCCTGAAAGAACGCGTTTATGGTAACCGCATCGTTCTTTTTGCCCCTCTTTATATCGGTAACAAATGTGCAAATAACTGTAGTTACTGTGGTTTCCGTTCCTCCAATAAGGAGGCGATTCGTAAAACCCTGGATGAGCAGGAAATTATCCAGGAAGTTGAAGCTCTTGAAGAAAATGGACAGAAGCGTTTGATTCTGGTTTATGGTGAACATCGTGAATATTCTGCCGAGTATATAGCAGAAACAGTTCGCACAGTCTATAATGTGAAAAAGGGACCTGGTGAAATCCGCAGGGTGAATATCAATGCTGCTCCTTTCGATGTGGAAGGATTCCGTACGGTTAAAGATGCAGGAATTGGGACCTATCAGATTTTCCAGGAAACGTATCACCCTGAAGAATATAAAAAATACCACTTAGGTGGAAAGAAAGCCGATTATGAATGGCGAGTGACTTCATTGGACCGTGCACAGGAAGCCGGTTTGGATGATGTTGGTGTGGGGGCTTTATTTGGTTTGTACGACTGGAGATTTGAATTGATGTCAATAATCCGTCACACAAACCACCTGGAAGCTTGTTACAATGTAGGACCTCATACGATTTCCTTTCCAAGGATTACCGATGCTTCTACCATGGGACTTACCGACAAATATTTCGTAAGTGATGAAGACTTCGTTCGCTTGGTAGCCATTCTTCGATTGGCAGTTCCATATACCGGATTGATTCTGACAGCCCGTGAGCCGATGCATATTCGCAAGGAAGTGATTCATTATGGTGTTTCACAAATTGATGGTGGAACCAAGATTGAATTGGGATCATATCATGAGGATGCTCAAAATGAAGATCAGAACCTGAACAAGGAACAGTTTATGATCAATGATGACCGCTCTTTGAGTGAAGTTATCGAAGAATTGATTGGCGATAAATACCTACCTTCGTTCTGTACTGCATGTTACAGAAAGGGTAGGACAGGAGAACACTTTATGGAATTCTCTGTCCCGGGATTTATCAAGCGATTCTGTTCACCGAATGCTATATTGACTCTTGCTGAATATCTTGAGGATTATGGAAAGCCTCATATCGTGAAGCAAGGATGGGAGCTTATTGAAGAAAATCTGGTTGATTTAACCGAAGATTATCCTCAACAGGTGATCGAAATCCGAAAGCGTATTGAGCGCATTAAAAATGGAGAAAGAGATTTATATTTCTAATAGTTTCACCGGTAGCTTGTATGCTACCGGTTTTCTTTTTATTTTCAATTTTTTTAATTCCATTTAAAGAACAAAAAAATAAAATCAATGAAGCAATTCAAAGTTCTGGGAATCATGATTTATGACCGCATCAAAGAAGCGGGGCGAACTCAAAAAACACTTTCCAAATACGGACATTGTATTAAATCACGCCTTGGATTCCATGAGGTGAGCGAGGACGTTTGTAGTCGTGTTGGAATGGTAATCCTACAATTGGGTGGTCAACCTGCCGATTGGGAAAAACTGGAAGCTGAACTCGATGAGATTGGTGGAATTCAGGTGAAGAATATGACTTTTGAAAACTAATCCTTTAAGCGCGATAATCATGGAAAACAAAACAACCATTATAGGAATCAGAATTGATGAGCGTTCAAAAGAAGCATTGAAGGTTCAGGAAGTATTAACAAAGTTTGGTTGCAGCATTAAAACCCGTTTGGGGCTAAATGATGCATCTGACGATGCCGTTGAAACAAGTGGTATTATCCTTTTGGAGTTATTTGGAGATACTTCAGAGCATCTCCGACTTGAACAGGAGCTAATGGCAATAGAACATACTATTGTAGAAAAAATGGAGCTTTAATTCTTTTTTTTACTGAAAAATATACATTGACAAAATCTTGAATTAGTAATTTTTAAAGATTGCTGTCATAAAAAAATGCCGACTGTTATCAGTCGGCATTTTTCATATTTAAGTATTAATCTTATTGCGTCGATAAATCATTAAACAGGTGGAAAACACCTTTCTTTGTTTCAGTCTGGAATTTACCGGTAAGCTTAATGATATAATAATAAACTCCATCTTTCAAACCACCGCATCGCCAATCGCCTTTATAGTTTTTGTCACTATATACCAGGCGTCCAAAACGATTGTGTACAGATAATTCTACAGAGAAGTATTCGTAATCGATTGGAGGACCATTTGGTCCCAATGAATTGTCTTCATCATATGTACGGATACGATTATATATACCAAAAATATTATTTGCTGTATTGATACTGTTAGGAGCAACGGCATTTGGAATAAATACATCAGCTTCTTTAATATCCAGTTGATGCATGGTGTCATTTTTACATCCAAATTCATCCTCAAATTCTAACCTTAAAATGTAAGAAGCATCATCTCCTTCGGTTTCAAGATATGCTAGAATATTCTCATACGTGTAGGATGGGTTTCTTTGTTTTGCCAGATCAGGATTAATAAGTGGTGTTGGATCACCAAAATCCCATTCCCAATTGGCTAATTCAACATCATCAGCAGCATCCGATTCAATTTCAAAATCGAGATAAATCGTTGGATTTTGAATGAAAATATTTTTATCATCAGGCTCCACAAGAATTGTAACCTTCGTAGGTGGAATTGCTTCGAATTTATATACTGTATCAAAACGACAAAGTTCTGAATCGGTAATTGTTATGTGTAAATCTCCGGGTTCGATACTGGCGTTGATAGAATCCAGTGCTGAAGGGCGATCATTCCATAAAAATTCATAAGGCTTAACCCCGCCATGGGTAGATATGTGCATTTGTCCATCATCACCATCTATACACACATCATTTAATTTATTAAGTGTTACATCCAATCCTTTTTTTGTCATTACCTGGATAGAATCGTAGCATGATCCTTCATCGTTACTAAGTGTTACCTTGAACCAGTCGTTATTTGTAGGTCTTGCTATTGTTGTGAGCCCGGTTTCATCGTTATGCTCCCATAGAAAGGTGTGAATATTTGGATCCAAAATCTGGAGCTCAATATGTGAACCACTACAAACCGTTGTGTTTTGCGGAGCAAGTTGATAATTAATAAGGTTTATATAAACTGTATCAGCTTCCTCATTGTCTCGTTCCAGCTTGTATCTTCCCGATTCTGTTAATACAAGAAGTTGCCCGGTTTGAGAATCGGAACCATCTAGCTGAGTCCATAAATAATTTGTATATCCCGGCCCTGCGTTAATTAAAACTTCGTCAAAGCCACAGGTTGTTATGGTATCACCCGTAATATCAAATTGATTATCCTGAGCCATCAGGAATGAGGCTGAAAATATAATTGCAATAGCCAGTAAAAATCGTTTTGCCATTCTGATCGTAATTTCTGATTTTTTTAAAGTTTACGACCGTTTATAAGTAGCCGCAAATTTAAGGGAGCTAAAATATAAAATAAATCGCTTAATTGCTTAACGAAGCATTAAACAATATGGTATGTATGCTTAATAATTTTTCATAGCAAGCATAATCAGTGTGCAATCATTTACCACCTCCACTTGATTTTTTGATAAAAGGATTGATAATTCGTCGTTCTCAGTCCCGGGATTGAAAATGACCCGCCTGGGATTTAGTGATAGAATGTATTCGTAATAACCTGTTTGTCGGGAGGGATTCAAGTAGAGTGTTATAGTATGTATGTTCCGGAAACCAAGCTTTTCAGTTTCAATCCAAACCGGACCAACTTCTCCCTGTCGCCCTCCAATAGCTACAACTTCATGTCCGTCTTTCTGTAAAGCCCGAACAGCCATATGAGAATATCTGGAAGGTTTCAGACTAGCTCCTAATACAAGTGTTTTTTTGTGATTCATCCCTGGTGTTTATTACTACTGCAAAATAGTAAAAATGCAAAGAGGTGGCGACTTTTAGTCGCTGAATCTTATTTCATGATATTTTTTGGGGAAATAATTTTTGAAACTTTTTGGGTAACTCGGTTTCAATAATCATTTGTTGTAAGGTAAATGGATGCGTGAACTTTAAGGATGAAGCATGTAGAAAGAGTCCTTTTCCTTCCAGAATTAAATCCTCCGTCCCGTATTTTTTGTCTCCGAGTATGGGATTGCCCATATTCGCCATGTGGATTCGAAGCTGGTGCCGTCGGCCGGTATGAGGTTTGAGTGATGTAAGATTCAGGTATTCAAATTTTGGAGACACCAATCTTTCAATGGTTCTAAACTCTGTTTTGCAGGATTTACCTTCAATCGGTGTTTCAATAATTCCGGAATCTTTTATCTGGTTAATCGTTACAGCATGGTAGGTTTTATCTATTGTTCGCTCTTCGAAAAGTTTATTTAAAACAACCACCGCTTTTTTCGTTTTACCGATTAAGACCACACCACTGGTTGGGTAATCCAATCGATGGATTGGTTCCGGTCTTTCAAGTGCATCTTCCTGAATGCTTTTCTTCAAACATCCTGGTAAAGCATTTTCAAGGGTTCGTTGTTTATTACCACTAACAACCAAACCAGCAGGTTTACTTACCACTGCCAGGTAGTCATCTTCATACACAACTTCCAAATTTAAATCTATAGTCGGTTTACTTCCCTTTAAGCTGTTAACATATAAATCGATAGTCTCACCACCATGAATAAGTTCTTCGAATGAAACAACTTCACCATTAACTCTAAGTGATCCATTCTTAATGGCTTTCTTTATTCCTTTTTTTGTTTGAATTGATTCAAAAATCCCAACAGCATAATTGGAAAGACGCATTTCTTTTTCCAATGCCGGTATTTGGTGTGATTCGACCTTCTCTGACCCTTCTATAGATTCCATACGTTTTTTTATTATTGAATGTCTTGAGGAGCTGTTATCTCTTTTTGTTGGATGTTATTAAGGCAACAGTTTGTGCAAAGGTAAGCTTTTTACCTCCGTTTCTTTTTTCTATATGCTGATGGTAAAACTGAATTAAGATTGCTACAAGGATCTGTACTGCTTGGTATAAGAGGCGTTGATTTATTCTGATGAATTTATTTGTTATGGTATATGCTTAATTGTGGATAAAGTAATCGTGTTGTATCATAAAAGTATATCTATGATTTAATATCCGACCAGACAAACTCCAGTCGGATATTAAATCGACTTACTAATAGGAGGTTATTCAAATATAACCATCGCTTTCGCTGTGATCTGCTCCCCTTTTGTGTCACCTACATTGGCAGTTAACTCGAAACGGCCAGATAGGTTTAGAGGATTTCCAACGCGTATACTATCGCTGATGTTTTGGATAATAATAAATGGTTGAATATCCAATTGAACACCATTCGTATCCAGAGCTGCATAGTCCAGGTTAACTTTGATATCCTTTCCAACACGCCCTTTGTTTCTCAGTAGGCTCATATAAAGTTTTGCTTCCTGGCTATTTGTCGACAAAATAGCAGGGCTTATTTGGAGCATGTCAGGCATGGCTTTAACAAATGTTATGGTGGTATCAATTGAAATATTGTTTACCATTGCTTTTACATGAACCGGCCCGTCTTCAATGCCACTATACAAGCTGAATATTGCCTTTTTATAAGCATTCACTTCTGTACTAATAGCTTGTTGTCCATTGGATAGGAAGCCTTTGTCTGTTTGTAGTTCGATTTGATTATAAGCTGTATCTGCTTCTGCATTTATTCCTACAATCAATTCGATTGAAGAAAGACTGTCAGCTTCGATTCTTACAGAAGAAATGGATTCGATCCAGATTACATCTTCCACCTGCGGCCCGCCTTCAGAGTTTAGAATGTAATCATCTTGTTCGCAGGAAAGCATGATTATCATCATGCATATCAGGAGTTTGGTGGTGTGTTTAGCCATAGGTGATATTTATTACTGATGAACTGATTTTCTTTTTACAATCTGTCGCATAAGCTTCTATATACCCTATGAGTGGTGGATTTATACTTTCTGTAACTTCTATTACAATTGTTTCTGTGTATTTTTTCACTCCTTTTGTGAATTCTTCAGGATGGGTATATTCTTTTGTTTTTACACCATCTCGAATAAACCAAATTCTATGATCATCAGGGAGCTTGAATCTCACTGTTCCCGGACCTTCGTTTTCTGAACTTGCAATATACTCTAGTGAGCCAGTTGTTCTTCCCTTTGGGTAGTATTTTGGAGATACATTTTCTGTTAAAATATTCATAGTTATTATATTAAGGTTTTTGATTATTGTTTTTGCGTAAAGTTTTGTTTAAATGCATCGTAAACCGATACATCCAATGATAAGCCAAAGTAAAATGAGGCTTTATGTGAATACGTATTGATCAGTGGATTGGGATCTTTAGTCCGGTAAATCATGGCGCCGCCATTAACCTTTGCAAAGGTAAGAACCCGGAATCCGGCACCTATCATAAGTCCTTTCGTAGCATCGCTTGTATTTGAGAAGCCAAATCCCGTTCGTTGATTTTCAATGGCGATCGAATTCAGTGTTATCCCTAAATCCAGGCTGATCCTGTTCAAATACCAGTCACATCCAGAATACATATTTAAGGGTATAGATCTTTTAATGGGCCTGAGATAGATGCTTGCATGTGAGAAATATACAAACTGATCAATTCCCGGAACGTAGGCCATTCCGATATCTGCAGCCATATAATTTCTGGACTGCTCAACAAGGCTATTGGGGTAGCTTTGTCCGGTAAATTCTATGATGTAAGAATTTGACAGAACTATATTCGCAATCAGGATCTCTGTAAATTTAGAATTTAAGTCTTGTTCGAGATTAATCAATTTATTTACAGTATAGCTTAAAAAATTAAACCTACTCCCTGAACCATCAGTTTTCTCCAGATTAGCTATAGCAGTTTTCAGCAGATCGAAGTTTGAGGTCGGGAAAAATTCAAATGAATTCATGATGTTTTCGAAATCCTTAAGAGCCGATCTTAAAACAGCGGTAGAATCAGATTTGTCTTTCAGACGACCTTCCTCCTCATCAATCTTAGTATATACGTTATGCAGAGCTGTTCCCAAATCACCCAATAATAGGTTTTGTTCAATAAATACATCTTTATCTTTATTATATGATATTTCCTTTTTTAATTGTTCTTCTGAGAATTTGAGAATATCCGATCTGATGCTATCCATAATCGAATTACTGTTTTTTGACAATGCATCGAAATCCCGGTTTGCTCTGATTTCTTCAAGAAAATCATTCAGCCTTTTATAGATGATTCCCTCATTATTGATTTTAAGAGCAAGCAGTTCGTGTTCAATTTTGTAGAGTGGGCGTTCTTTTCCAAATCGAATACTAAAAATGTAATCCTTATTGGGTCTGAAGTTTTTTTTGGAAAGGATACTTGCTGAAGTATCTTTAAGGAATGTGGATTTAATACCAATGGTATTAAAAAATGGTATAGGAGGCTTGTCCATTTTTATTATTTCATCACAAGTAAAGTTGAATGTATCAACTACTTTTGGGATATTGATAAAGCGGAATGTTACTTTTTCATCAAATGGAATAATCTGATCAAATTTATTCGTTTTAAAATCGTAGGTAACTATGGCTTCTTGGGCTTGAATGCCCATAGAAACCATGAAGGTTAGCATGATGCTCAGAATTAGTTTAGAAAATGTCTTCATATTATATTCGTTTATGGATTTGTGTCTTCTGGTTTTTGTGGTGTAGGTTGCCCCTGTGATGGTATTTGTTCCTGTTGGATAACATCTGTAGGGATTGAATAATTTATTCCGCCAGATTGATAGCTGATTTTTCCGGGGATCAGAGATGTTTTGGATTGCGTATCCGATTTTTTTGCTACTGTGAAAATGATGCAATCCAGATTGTTGTTAGTTCCGTTGGTCTTTTTAGTTCCTATTTTTATGTCGATACAATGGTATTGCGTCATCCAATTCTTTTTATTTTTATTTAAAGCTTCGAGAATAATCGATTTTGGGGGAATACTAACTTGGTGTAAAGGTTGGCTGACTTGCAAGGCTTTGTGAGCCATATTACTCCCTTGCTCTGTAGCTTTTACACCGAAGTAAAATGCCGCTACGGCAACCACCAGAGTTCCAAGTATCGAAATGATATGTTCTGCCAGTTTATCTTTTTCTTTAACAGTATCGTAGAAGTATAATGATAATAGGATAAACATGATAACCAGGGTAATGGCCAGAATCGCTCTGACTGATCCTGCTGGTAATCCTAAAGCATGAGGAGCATTGCCATCACTTTTACTTGCTGAATTAGCAAAGAATGAGATTAATATCAGGCCGATAAAGATGATGGCAAAGACGATACCTGTTTCAGTTGAAAAAGTAAGACCTACGTTTTTTAATAGTAATAGTCCGATTGCACCGATTACGATTCCTATGAATACAGGGAAAACATGTTTTGTGATATCTTTCATGGTTTTTTTTATTTGGGTAATTATTCAATAAATGCATAGCTCTACATAGTTAATCATATAAATGTGAGAAGGTAATACTGTGAAAATGAATCTTTTCATGTAATGTTTGATAATAGAGGGTTGTCGAAGAAAAAAATCATATAACCTGTTTGAGTAAGTGAATGTTTAAGTGTATCAATATTCGGTGTTTATTGTTTGAGTAACAACAAACACCTAATTCCTTCAATCAGCTTGGAGGAATTAGGTGAATAGGATAAGAAGTCACTCAGTATTTATTCATACGAGATGTTTATAATGGATTGGTACGGAATGTTCATAGCATCTGTCGCAGTTGCTTTTATGAATGCAATTTGAGGATTGTTTGGAGTTTCTGTTACTTCAAAAGTTAGAGGCTCTGCGAATTCCTGGAATTCAGAAGTGAACGTTTGTGGATCCAGGGTAACATGTTTCAAACGCTGGTCGTCTTTTTTAAACCATATTCCATTATCTCCTGATAATTCCAATCCAACCCTTCCTTCTCCCGTGTTGTAGGATTTTGCTTCGTAACGAATTGTACAGGTTGTTTCTCCTTTTTGGAGTTCCTCCGGATTAATTGCGTTGATTTTAATTCTCATTTTAATTGTTTTAAGTGGTTAGTTATTGTTGCGTGCAATTATTCTTTAATTCATAGTAGCTTGCATTATCATCTCTGTCGATGATTTATTTCTGCTTCAGAAGTCCACTGATTCCACCAATAAGCATGGTTGTAAGAAACCAGCCGGACAGAATTTGGAAGTACATCCAGAATCTGACAAGGCCACCGACGGTGATTTTGACCTCAGTCGCATTATCAGTCTCAGATTCTAAATTGCCGTTAAATAGAACATATGAGACAATCTCTTTTTGATTTGCCTTGGGGAGCCAATAGCTTTCCTGGTGTAGATTAACGATGGGCAGGAAAACATCCAGAGAATACACCAAAGGCTGGAATTTGTGATAATGGGGGTACAGGTTTTGATATGCTGGTTGGCCTTGTTCGGCAGCCTGCCATGCTGTTCTTGCGGGTGGTTTGATCATGTCGTTTTGAAACGCCATAAAATAAATCAAGGCACCGAGCAGCCAGATTACCAAAGCCGGCTTCCATACCTTGAAGGGTTTGTATCCATAACTGATGAAAACACCCAAAAACCATTTCCAGATATGTCGTAGGTTAAATATCCCTTTTTTTGCAGCTTCATCTTTTTTCCATTCCTCGTTCATGATGATGCGGATATTTCGGGCGTATTGTTCACACCCCATTTCATCTAAAACATGGGCTAGTTGCCTGTATGGATAGGGGGAATAATTTTCCTGAAGTTTCAGCCAAATTCCTCGCTCCCGATGTGATCGGGGGGAATCGAAATCGATAAATTGATAACGTAAGCCCTCCACATAGAGTTGATCTTGTAAGGGCCAACCGGATTGGTCATCATTTAATGTACCGATACTGGTGTCTTTCAACCATAGCTGATAATCGGATTTATCCATAATGTCCTTAATTGTGAAGGATTTACCAATTTCAGCCTTTGAAAAATCTACTTTACCTTTTATTTGTATCGTATTATTGGGGTCATCGATTCCCTTATCCAGAAAAACGTCACGTCCAATTGTGGCTTTTATTGCGCGAAGTGCGTATTCATTCTCTGGACTTCCTTTATCAAGATTCGCTCCACCACAATCAAGAGAGCCATTGATTTTGGCTCCTAATAAATTGACTGTTCCTTCCGCACTGAAATTATTATTCAGGTGTACAATTTCGCCTACCTGACAATACTCCAGATTTAAGGAACGGCCTTTAGGGTTGATGAAAGAACTGCCATTGCAGTCAAGGGAGCCACCTATTTTCGTTCCATATAAATAGACTTCACCAAAAGATTTAAAACCTTCGGTAAGAGAGACTAAATGGTCGATTGTAGCATTGAACAAACCGATGCTGTATTCTAATTCCGGGTTTTCTACAATTGTTGTTCCGTTCAGATTCAATTGGCCTTTGATGTGACTTCCAGTTAAAGCGATGCTCCCTAATATTAAGCAATTGGCGAATCCTAAAACCCCAATACAAGAGAAGTATGTCATTTGGATTTCCGAATCAAATGCACATTCGTTAAAAGTTAATGGATAGTTTGCTTGTGAATATTGAAGATTTAGTTCCTCACTAATCCAGGCTCCTTTAATGTTAAGACCGGTTGTTGGGATGAATTTCTGAGCTTCCGGGTTTACAAGCAACCACTCAATTTTTCCAGCATCAATGCATATGTCGTCGTCTTCCCGAATACGATAGTTTTCAAAAGGTTCTTTATCGCTTATTTCAATAGTTTGGCCAGAAGGAATTGCTGTGAATAATTTGATTTCCGCCTTTGTTAATTCTTCGAAATGCTGATCGGCAAGTTCAAGAAGGGTGTTTTCAGTTGATGTTTTCATTAAGGTTAGATATTGTTTTTTTTGTATATGGTAAATGTAAATATAAGTAATAGAATTGATTATTAGTGTTATTTGAAGAGAAAAAGATGATTCTGGAGAGAAATATTTCAGATTTGTATTAATATCATGCTGCAACCTACTTCAATGAATTCAATCATTGTATTTTCATTAAAAATCTAAATCAACAGAGTATTCAGATAGTAGGATGGATATTAAAAAAAATACAGGCCGGCGAATTGATACCGGCCTGTTGCTACAGAATCTACGAATAGGGCAGGGCCCTTGCCTTATATTATGTTACTTGTGAGTCGGTTCTTTTCACAAGTTAATGTGGTCATTAATTGGGTGTGGATAAAATTAGTAACCTAAATCGTAAAATAATAGAGTATAAATACCTGTTTTTGACATTAATTTGAAAAAAATGAATCTTTTTTCAACATAATCTGCTATAAGCCTTGGCAGACGGTAATTTTTAATACTTTCGTTTGGAAAGATTATTTTTCATGAAAACAAAAATGTTTATTGCCACTGGCTATTTGATTCCAATAGTGTTCTGGTTAACAACGCTGATTTGTGGATGGTTATGGGATGATTATGACCATCTTCGTAATATGGTGAGTGAATTGGGAACTCTGGGAAGTGAGACGCAATATATCTTCTCTGCTGGGTTGGTTTTATCTGCGTTATTAAGTATTCCGTTTATCATAGGTTTGTTACACAGTTGTAAGAAGAAAAATATAAACAGAATTCCAATAATCATAATGCTGACTTATAGCTTTTCCATATTAGGAGCCGGGTTGTTTCCCTATCCTTTGCACTGGCATGGTATACTGGGGGCACCTTCGGTTGTATTGTTTTTGTCGCCTTTTTTAGCTCTGATTCTCTGGAAAGAAAAGGTGTTTCCAAACTTCAAGAAACTAGCAATAGCATCCTTTCTGCTCTTTATGATGGGGTTTTTAGTGTTTTCACCCGATATCCTGAGTGAATATTTTGGACTTAAACAGCTCTTCTTCCATATGGGGTGGTCGCTTTGGTTTTTCGGTTTAAGTTATGGATTCAGGACTGACTCGGGTTCATAAGGTTGATCATTAGGTTGTATCTACGACCTTCAACAGAATCCCAGCCCTTTTTCGTACCTTGCACGGTCCGATTTTTAATAGAATTAAGAAAAGTACAAAGCATGGAGTGGATCAGTAAAATAGCATTTCACAGAAATATAAGGAATGAAACACCGAATAAAGAATTAGCAGCCGAACTGGCTGAAACGGGGAGTAAAGAAGGAATCAGGGAAATCTCTAAGTATATGTACGACAAGAATAAGTCCATTGCCAGTGACTGCATTTCCGTTCTTTACACCATTGGATATACAAACCCCGAATTGATACAGGATTATGTGGGTGACTTCCTGGGCTTTCTGGAATCCAAAATAAACAGGATGGTATGGGGAAGTATGATCGGTTTGTCGACAATTGCACAATTTAAACCGGAGACCATCTATAAGAATATAGATTTGATCTTAAAAACCATCAAAGAAGGTTCTTTAATTACTGAGGTATGGGGAATTCAAATCCTTGTGAACCTTTCCCTGTGTAGTCCGAAGTATAAGAATGATTTACGGCTTGTATTATTTGATTACCTGGAAAAATGCCGCCCAATCGATTTTGCAAAACGCATCGAAACCATCCTTCCTATTATCGAAAGTCCCGAAGAAAATGAAATCATCGACCGGATTATCGATATGAAAATTCCCGAGCTTAGTGAAGCACAACGCAAAAAGCTTAAAACGGTGCTGAAGAAGAGATAGTAATAAGGTGAACAAATACCCGACGGTTCATCCCGAACGCAGTGAGGGAACTCAAGTAGAATGAAGTGGTTCAGATTAAATCCAGATATTGTAAGTAATTCATGTCTCTGCCGTCTGGGCCCCTCAAAACCTCCGGCACCATGTCATGCCACCGACTGAAAGGAGGAAGTAGATTCTTTTTATAAACAGTCAGGAGGTCATGCTATAGGATGTCTTTATATACAAAGGGTAACATATGTAGTTTGCGCGACCCCTCGCTACCTGTAAAGCACCCTATGCTACCGGGTATGTTCATTTTGCTATATCTATATGATTTTTGTAGGGTGAATAGCTTCCCTTTAATACACCTGTGTTATATTGCTTAATAATTGATCTCTCATATTTTTGGTAAGACAGTAAATGTAGTTACACATGCCTTTAACCTGTATGCATTTCACCCCTCCAACCTTCTTTCATTATCTATATTATTGATAAGTATATGAGAAATATTGATTGATATGGGGGGAGGTTTTTCTATATTTGGTGGGCGGTGGGTATGGATGCCCGGTTTGGGGTGGGATGTGTAGTGCCACTATTAAGGTAATATCATGCATGGACTTTCTGATATCCTCCCATAATGGGGTTGTCTCAGTAAGTTGTTTGGGGGGATATACTAGTTGTGTGTAATGTGAAAAATGACTAACCTACATTTGGAAATTATGCCAAAAGAAAAGCAAGTTGAACTTAGACAATATCACGATAAAAAGAATGATGATTAATGAGAATGACTTTTTACTAACTGATAAGATAGTGAAGTCCTGCATGTGACAAAAAAACTAATTCAATGGGGGCAATCTGCACTTTGCTAATCTTAGCATAATAAAATCAAAATGAAACATACAATTGATATGAATTGTCCGAATTGTGGTGAGAAGGCAGCATATTTGTCTACCATGACGAGTAAAGGAGATAAGCAAGTCCCCAGTCTTGACGGAATAGCATCCTGTCCTCAATGTGGCTATAGTAAAGCTCACAGATTTTCTGCCAATGATTACTACTTCAAACTACAAGTAGGTGGTAAAACACTTTATGCTCGAAGTCTGAATAACTTGAAAGAAATACGAAATTGGTTTAGTGATGAAAATAGGGGCTATTTATCTCCAGAAGATGATTTTCCAAAAGTATTTTATATCAATCGGAAGGTTTTGTTAAAACGAATTGAGAAAATGATAAAAGCTAACAGCCAATAAATAAGCTTGCTCCTGGCCTTAGGGAGCTGAGTAAGAGGGCGGAGATATGAAGCATTTTTGTATCTTGCTCGGCTCGATTGGGTTCATCATTATGGGGATAAAACATCATATTGTTGCAAATAAGAAGCAAGTGAAAAAAAAATACATTATCGTTATAATTGCAATTTCAGGAATAATTGTGTCTATATTTAATTCAAATATTGTGTTACGCTATTTGTTTGAAAATAAGGTTTGGGCGCATAAAGTAAACAATATTAAAAGACTGCATGAAGCCAAAGGAAGATTTAAAGGAGTTGAGTTAGATGTTGTTTTTATGAGTAATGAAAAAGATGTTTTTTTTGATGTTCATCATCCGCCGGATCGTTCGATAAATCTATCGTTAACAGAATATTTTCAATCTATACATGATGCATCAGAATTTAGATACTGGATTGATTTTAAGAATTTAAATAAGGATAATGAATTATTATCTTCTGCGAAATTAGATTCAATTGCAGTGATTTTAAAGATTGACAAGACAAATATCATTGTAGAATCAACAAAGCCTTGGTTTTTGAAATCATTTAAGAAAAAAGGTTTCCGCACGTCTTACTATCTACCAATAAATCTGCACGCATTAGATTCATCGGTCTTAAAAACAGAAATCGAAAAAATAACAAAAAATATTTCAATGTATGACAACACTTATATTTCTGCTGATTATAAGGACTACCCGATTTTGAAAAAGAATTTCCCTGAAAACAAAAAAATATTGTGGTTTACAATCTACGGTTCTATGAATAGGTTTAATGCACGCTTTTTAATTTATAAAATACTATCTGACAACAATGTTGATGTGTTGCTTATTCCTTAAACATTAATACATATAACAAGTAATGAATAAATTTCTAAAAATCTTAAATGAATTTTTTCCGGTTCAATTGTTGTTGATAGTCTTCATGCCTATCATAATTGGATATGTAATAGATTATGAATTGGTCGATAGTAGAAATGTGGTTATTAATCTGATCTGGTTATCATTATTTACTGTTCCCGCTACAATCCTAAAAAGCAAGATTCTTTATAGAATAACTGTTTTTATTTATTTTCTTTTTGGTTTCATAGAAATCTGCCATTGGATTATTATTAAAGGTCCACTTACCACAACAAGCATTTTAGTTTTATCCAACACCAATTTACAGGAATCCATTGAGTTTTTGGACTTAAAAGCCTCGTCAGGACTACTTGTTTTGCTTCCCTATATTCTTTTATCAATCTATTCATTTAGAAACGCTCCCAAGTATTGTCAATTAAAATTATATGTTGCAATTATTTTATTATTGACATCTGTAATTTTTATAGCCGAAAATGCTGTCAATGGGAGATTTATCAGAAAGAGCACTCCGCAAATAGTTAAAGTAACACTTTCCTTTTTCGATCAGATAAAACTCTATGATGAATTAAAAGTAGATGTTTCACCTCGTAAAATTGACGCAAAATCCACATTCAAAAGCAAAAAGCAAACATTTGTGTTGATAATAGGTGAATCGGTGAACAGGAGTCACATGTCGATTTACGGAGCATCAAAGCCAACAACCCCAAGATTAAAGAGTCGTAATGATTTATACGCATTTGATAATGTTGTATCGGCCCATTCCAATACAATAAATTCCATTTTATCAATGCTGTCTCAATCGAACTTAGAAAATAAAATTGGTTTCAAAAATAGTATTGATATATTGGACGTTTTTTCATCGGCCGGTTATAAAACCCACTGGCTTTCAAATCAACCGCCAATGGGGATTTGGGAGAATCTGGTAACCGTTTTTGCAAAAAAAGCAGACTATTCGCATTTTATTAACTTAGTGAGTAATTCTTCTATGGAAGCTACATTGACAGCTTCGTATGATTCAAAACTATTCAGCCCTTTCTCGAAGATACTACATGAAGACGTAAATAAAAAAATCATAGTCTTGCATTTAATGGGGAGCCATACGTCATACTCAAAAAGATACCCAAGCGATTTTGATATTTTCACAGGTTCAAACAAAAAAGAAAATATCATAGCACATTATGACAACTCCATTTATTATAATGATTTTATTGTTGATAGTCTTTTGAATATAATAAATAGATTTAGTATGCAAGATACAAACAACCTTGTGTCAGCTATTTATTTGTCTGATCATGGAGAAAATGTTTATGATGAATTAGACAGAGTGGGACATGATTACTCTGGCAAAATGCCAAAATCCAATGTGGAAATTCCATTTTTGGTGTGGATATCTAATAAATATTCAGAATTGAATCCGGTAAAGGATTCAATAATTAATTCTAGCATACATAAGCCATATGTTTCTGATGATTTATTTCATTCAATAATGTCCTTAAATGGGATTCAAAGCAAAATCTTTGAAGAGGAACGGAGTATATTTAATGAGGAATTTGATGATACAAGAAAACGAATCCTGGAAGATGGAATGGATTATGATAAGAAGTAGAAATAATACAGTAACACAATAACACAATAACCAGGAACCCAGTGATGATTCCCTGTTTTCGGGAGTGGTGCTGTATCAAGTTCAGTAGAGCTGTGAAGGGGAGATGCGAAGTGTTTTCTTATCTTTTTCACTCGAGTAAGAGCAATTAGATTAACTGGAAACTATTTTATTAAAATGGACAGAGCGGAATTCTTAAAACTTTGTGGTTTAAATTTTTTCAAACCAATTTTATTAATTGGTGTTTTGATTTTCAGCTTAAGATTTCTAATCATGGATGCTACAGAAAGTGGGGCTGAACGATTGATGATAGTGATACTTATAGGTCTGATAATATTAGCTGTTGTAAGCTACTTGATTAATTTAATTCTTGTAAATATCATTCAAAAGATCAGATCAAATCTTTCTGAAAGAGCTTTACTGACAATGAGCATAATAGAAAAAGTATTAAGTTATCTTTCTACTATAGCTCTTGGTGTAATTATATATTATAACAGGCAAGAGAATACTATATCAGCAATTCTATTTTTTTCAGTATTTCTACTAATACAGGTAGTTGATATAGTAAAAAAGGAAAAACGTAGCCTGCAATAAGTAAGTTTTCGGGCAGTACGCAGTGCCAGGTTTTACTCAGTAAACCTATGGGAGTAAAGTTTGTAGTTTTAGACACGAAGCATTTGAATGGTAAAAAAAAATAGAAACGCGATCTAACAACCTTTAGTATATGAAGATGGACACACTGCTAAATGACATACGAGATGTTTTTTCAATCTTTCATGATGGGGTAATTGTTGAGTGCAAAGGTGATTTGAAAAAATTGACCATGACTATTCAATGTGACTACCTGGCTGAATTGTTAAATCCTGACTTTAAAAATTTCTATGTTGATTTGATGGGGATAAGCAAACTGGATTTTGCCCCTTGGATGAATCCAATCAATTTAAAGAATATTGATTTTAAAAGCCACGAGGAGTATTTGAAAGCTGATTTGGAAATATTATCCGCTGAAATTAAAGATGGTTTCGTGTTCGTTACCTGCAATCAGCATGATACGGACTTGGATTATTGTGGTGGACATTTAATGATTTCAGCAAATGACTTTAATTTGTTTGACCACAATGGGACAATAATAACGATTGGCCATCTTGATTCGGTTTGTCGAAAGTATTGGGATAATGCAGCCAGATTATGACTATTACCAATCAGTATTTTCATGTGTAAATCTGTATACTATTTTCAAATCCTCCGCCTCGTAAACTCGGCACCTCCTTTTCCAAAGGAGGACAGTTGCTTTGTGGTTGCCATCATATTGTTATCTTTAGGTATTCTTGCTTTTTGAGTTCTCTCACTTCGTTCGATATGACGGGTTTAGTTGAGGTTGAGGAGATTTTTTAGTTGCGTGAAATTGTAACACCTATTTGTTTTAATTTCCAACAATGGTTAATTTTGTAATGGAAACAAGATCAGGATGGAAGCAATTACACAGAAGGAGATTGGATTGAGGATAGCATCATTAAGGAAGCTGAAAGGCTATTCACAGGATGAGCTGGCAAAGGTGGTGGGGATATCGCGGCCATCATTAACTCAAATAGAATTGGGAAAAAGGAACCTGACCGTATTAGAGTTAAAGAAACTTGCCGATCATTTATCATTTTCCATAGATAATTTATTATCCGTTGAATTTACTACAGAGGAAGATCTTGACCATACCGTAAGTGAAGACCGGGCGGAATACCGTGTTTCAGCACCCAAATTAAATATCGATAAGTTTAAGAACATATTGCTGTATATTCTGGAGAAATGCGCCGGAAAGCCCAATGTAGGAGAAACGGTGCTGTATAAACTGTTATACTTCTGCGATTTCAATTATTATGAATTGTATGAAGAACAATTGAGTGGGGCAGAATACAGGAAATTACCATACGGTCCGGTACCACATAAGCTGGATGCTATCATCAACCAGATGAAAACAGATAATTTGCTTGAGCGTTTTAAAACTGAATATCATGGATATCCTCAAACACGATATATCCCACTGGTAAAGTCTGATTTAACAAAACTCAAGGCCAGTGAGAAAGATGTAATGGATAAGGTAATTGAGCAGTATTCCGACTGGTCCGCCTCGGCAATAAGTGATTACTCCCATAAAGATATACCCTGGAAAGCTTCAAAAGAGGGTGAAGTGATCGATTACGAATTGGTGTTTTACAGGGAACATCCATATTCAGTAAGGACTTATGATAATGAAGTCGTATGATTTTTGAGGCTTTGGATGAATAATAAGGATTTGAAAAAACTCTCGAAGGTATACAGAACCTTACCTGAGGATATGGAGGTGGTTAAGAAAGTGTTGCATGTAAATCCAAAGGAACGACCTCCATTTAGCTTTCGAATCGATAATCTGGGAGTTGAAACATGCGTGATTAAAGTACGGAAGATAGCAAGTAGAAGCTTTAAAGGCAGGGGTGTGAATTCAGGTTTCAGATTAATCTATGCTCATTTCGAAAAAGAAGACAGAATTGTATTTATCGGTATTTTGAATGATGGTTTATAGAAGGAACATCATGCCAATACTGACGAACGAAGTGAGGAAGTATCTGTTTCAATTCTCAATGGATATTCTGCAATGAAGAAAAAGGGGGATAGTGGCCTTGTATCAACTCTTATAGTTCTATGAAGCTATTCTCTTCGTCTCCAAATATCTCCTTCATCCATACCAATGGAGAAAAATTCGCTTTCAGGATAATTATGTTATAATTTTAATAGTGAATCCAAAAAAATAATTATCATGAAAAAATTAGCGATTATTTTCTTATTGTTTTTTTTGGTAGCCCAAATTGGTCAGGCTCAAAAAACATATTCACTTGAAAATCTTGAAAAAGCTTCACAAGAAGAGCTGGATATTTATTTGGATAAGGCTATGAAACTACAAAAGACAGGGCGGGTATTTAACATTATCGGAGCATCTTCTTTAGGAGTAGTCGCTGTTAGTGCCATTTTAGGATCAGATGCTATTTTGGGTGTTGATAGTTGGGCTTTGATTGTAATCGCCGGAGGAGGAATCCTTGTTGGAGGAACATCTCTTGCAATAGGGATACCTACAAATCTTACCGGGAAAAAGAGAGTTGAACGGATTCATTCAATAAAACGAACCTCCTTTTATGATGTCGATATTGATTTGAGACCATCTGTTCAGTATAATTTGGCGGTTCAAAAATACCAACCCGGAGTAACTTTAAGAATCAGGTTTTAGGATTTATAGATTTAAGATTCAGGATTCAAAATGCAGGATTCAGAAACGTATATCTTAAATCATCAATTATAAGTTTAAATCATCCCTGCCGACCGGTAGGCAGTTTTGTGGCGGACAACAACCTATTCAAAATGTAGGCAGAGCCTACAAAAAACAGAATGACGTAGCTGGAAACTACGCCAAACGGGATTTGGTAAAGCAATTCAAGTAATCTTCGTGCCTTAGAGCCTAAGTGGCAAAAAAAATATTCCTATACATTTAGTAACCATGAGTCCCCCCCAATTTTGGGTAGGGGGTAATAAAAAAAGCCCCACCTCAATCGGAAAAAACCGGGAGAGGCGGGGCAAGTTAAAGGGGTATGATTATTAGAATTATTCCTGGATGATCATTTTCTTAATAACAACCTTACCATCGAATTCGATTTGAGTGTAGTAAACACCCGGAGTAAGATGTGATAATTCAAACGACATCAGGTGTGAAATAAATTCCACAGATTTTTGTTCGTAAACCAGTTTACCTTGTGCGCTGTAAATTCGAATAGCTTCAGGTAGCGTGTTTGTGTTAAGTTCCACAGAGAATTCACCTGTATTCGGATTCGGGAACAGAACAATAGCTTCCTCATCAATTTCCTGAATTCCGATACAATCGGTGAAAGTGATTTCCACTTCGGCTTCACTCACACAATCATGTTGGTTTGTAGCAGTAACAACATACGAATATGTACCCTGAGGTTCTGTAACATCTAATATAGAACCGCTGAAGTTTCCAGGATTCCAAAGATATTCCACCTGGTCTTCGCAAATTGCAGTCAGGGTAATTGTTTCACCAATGCAAATTTCAGGGTCTGGACTAACCTCAATGCTTAATTCTGAAGAATGTATTGCTTCGAAAGAAAGCGGGTTGTTCTCATAAGTTCGTTCACAACCAAAGGCATCACGTACAACAACGTTGTATATACCACCTGAATTCATAGTGAATTCACCCGATGCATTCCATGTATTACCATTGTTTGCAGAGTATTCAAGTTCACCTGTACCGCCATTGGCTTCAATATTCAGACTGATTGTATTCTGGTTACAGATGATATCTCCCGTTTCCACAGATGTAATTTCCAACTGAGTTGGCTGGGTTATAGTAACAGGATTGTTTTCATAAGCAGCCTCACAACCATTCACATCTTTTATAGTGATATTGTATGAGCCAGGATTCAAATTGGAAATCGTATTGTTTGTATTCCAACTTTGTCCGCCATCTACCGAATATTCCATTGGTCCGGTACCACCAGCAGATGTTATAGTAATAATACCATTATCAGCTCCGTTGCAAGTGACATTGCTGCTTGCTACCTCAGATATTTCCAATACTTCAGGCTGGGAAATAACAACAGGATTGTTACCGTAGAATTTCTCACAACCATTAGCATCCTTAACAGCCAGGTTATAATTGCCAGCAGGGAGGTTTTCAAAAACATCTTCACCACACCAGGTGTTTCCGTTATCGATAGAACATTCAATCAGACCTGTACCACCAGTTTTAGAGATGGAAATGGATCCGTTGGTATTGCCGTTACAACCCTCAACATCGGTAGCAGTTACATTGATAAACTCAAGAGGAAGGGCTTGTTGAATAATGATTGCCTCATCATGTATATATGAGCATCCTGATTCATCAGTAATTTGCAACTGATAAGCACCCGCAGGCAAGTTTTCAAAGGTGTTGCTTTCTTGCCAGTTATCTCCATTATCAATTGAATAGAAGAATTGTCCGTTTCCACCAGAGGCAATAACCTCAATGCTACCTGTTGTACTACCGTAGCAGGAAACCATTTCTGTAGCAATAATGTTATCAATTATAATTCCAGTAGGAGGCAGGATCGTAATTGGTTCGGTCCATTCCTTGATACATCCATTCAGGTTTTTAACACGAACATTGTATGTGTTGGCTTGTAGACCTTCGAAATGGTTGTTGTAACCCTGCCAAGTATTGGCATTGTAAATTGAATAAAGCAGCAGGTTAGAATCCAGAGTTGTATTAACAATAATGAAACCATCAGGCCAGTCATTACAAGTAGTTATATTTCCAGATTCTACTCCGGTAATTTCGAAGTCGTATTCATCATGCACATCAACATCAAATGTAATTGATGAAGTGTTCCCGTTCACATCGATAGCCTGAATAGTAACAGGAACAATACCCGTGCCCAGAGCAAATATTGAACCGGCCGCAGGAGTTTGAGTGATGGATTGGATACCACAGTTATCAGAGTATTCGAGATCTTCGATGAAATCAGCCAGAATGCCCTCACATTGACTACCATTAACGAGTGATTGAGCACCTGGATTAATAATCACAGGAGCAACATTATCTTCAACCGTAACAATAGCCATATTCGATGCTGTGTTTCCATTTACATCAACAACAGTTAGAGTCACAGTATTCGCTCCAACATTCGAGCAATCGAAAGCGGTAATATCAAGGCTCATTGTTGCGATTCCGCAATTGTCAAAGGAACCGTTATCGATATCCGCAGTAGTAATGCTTGTGTTTCCAGTAGCATCCAGTTGAACCGTGATGTTCTGAGTAAGAACCGTAGGATTGATATTATCTTCAACCGTAACAACAGCCGTATTCGATGCTGTGTTTCCATTTACATCAACAACAGTTAGAGTCACAGTATTCGCTCCAACATTCGAACAATCGAATGCCATGATATCCAGACTCATTGTAGCGATACCACAATTGTCGAAGGAACCGTTATCGATATCCGTAGTCGTGATACCTACATTTCCAGTAGCATCCAGTTGAACCGTGATATTCTGAGTAAGAACCGTTGGGTTGATATTATCTTCAACGGTAACAACAGCCGTATTCGATGCAGAGTTTCCATTTACATCAACAACCGTTAAAGTCACGGTATTCTCACCCACATTCGAGCAATCGAAAGCGGTAATGTCGAGACTCATTGTTGCGATGCCACAATTGTCGAAGGAACCGTTATCGATATCCGTAGTCGTGATACTTGTGTTTCCAGTAGCATCCAGTTGAACCGTGATATTCTGTGTAAGAACAGTAGGATTGATATTATCTTCAACGGTAACAACAGCCGTATTCGATGCCGTGTTTCCATTCACATCAACAACAGTCAGCGTCACGGTGTTTTCACCCACATTCGAACAATCAAAAGCGGTAATATCAAGATTCATTGTAGCGATGCCACAATTGTCAGATGATCCGTTATCGATATCCGCAGTCGTAATGCTGGTGTTTCCAGTAGCATCCAGTTGAACCGTGATATTCTGAGTAAGAACAGTAGGGTTGAAATTATCTTCAACGGTAACAACAGATGTGTTCGATGCAGAGTTTCCATTCACATCAACAACCGTCAGTGTAACTGTATTCTCACCAACATTCGAGCAATCGAAAGCGGTAATATCAAGACTCATTGTAGCGATTCCGCAATTGTCAAAGGAACCGTTATCGATATCCGCAGTCGTAATGCTTGTGTTTCCAGTAGCATCCAGTTGAACCGTGATATTCTGAGTAAGAACAGTAGGGTTGAAATTATCTTCAACGGTAACAACAGATGTGTTCGATGCAGAGTTTCCATTCACATCAACAACCGTCAGTGTAACTGTATTCTCACCAACATTCGAGCAATCGAAAGCGGTAATATCAAGACTCATTGTAGCGAT